>JAANMU010000539.1_pt1 | contig 45111 bp, 34 predicted proteins | sample 7279701 | NCBI WGS metagenome assembly JAANMU01 (sample SAMN14094539, study PRJNA606508) | bioreactor metagenome | isolation source: A lab-scale SPAN reactor treating ammonium-rich wastewater day 57 | place: Ireland: Galway | collected 2017-03-13
TCCTTGACGGCCTCCTTGATGCGCCGTGTTTCGAACAGCGCCGAGAACAAGCCAGCGCTTCTGGGCTGATCGAGGCGGCCCTTGACGTCCACCCCGATGAGGTTCATGCGGGGCCATCGCGACTTGAGCGCCATGGCCAGGGAGCCGCCGATCAGTCCCAGGCCCACGACGGCCACGACGGGGCCTTCCTTTGCCACCCGGGAGGTAATGCGGCCAGTCTTCCTGGCGCGCGGCTGTCCCTTTTCTCGCGAGTTAGCCACGGCCCGCCTTTCGCTTGAGTGTGCGTGTTTGAACACGCGTCACTTCGAGTATCTTCTTCATCACCGCCTGAACGGACCTTCGCTCCAACGGGGCCACGACCCTGGCCGCCGCCTGACTGAGGATATTGGCCTCGCGTCGAAGGTCTCGCAGAGGCAGGCCCAGACCCAGCTTACGCGACGCGACTTTCAGCGACATGGCCATGCGTCTTGCCAGTAGCCGCTGCAACTGCGCATCCAACCGGTCAATGGCCGCCCGCAGCTGCTCAATTCCGGCAAGCGAGGACGCCCGGGCGCCGGTTGTGCCGGCGCCCGGATTAGCCTGGCTATGCCTGCGCCGGTGCCGCGCCGGAGGAATCGCCCTTCTTTTCTTCGCTGGCTTTGGCTTCATCCTTCTTTTCCGATTCGGCCTTGTCGTCGTCCTCGAAGTCCTTGGCGTCGGGTTCTGGTGCGCTCTCTTCCTTCTCGGCGATCTTGTCGGCTTCCTCGTTTTCCTCCGCCGTGAGGTCGTATAGACCCTCGCGGCCGCGCTTCTCAAAGATGAGGAGGATGGGTGAAGCGATGAACACCGAGGCAAAGGTACCCATGATAACACCCACGAAGATGGCAAAGGCGAAACCGCGCAGCAGCGGCCCGCCCAGGAACATCATGATCAACGTGGAGGTCAGGGTCGTACCGCCGGTCATGACCGTACGCGTCAACATCTGGTTGGCGGACTGATTGATGATGTCGCGCAGCGGGGTCTTTCCGCCCGTTGCCAGGCGGTCCGCCCGCAGCAACTCGCGGATGCGGTCAAAGTTCACAATCGTGTCGTTGATGGCGTAGCCGATAACGGTCAAAAGCGCAGCTACGATGATGAGGTCCACTTTCATGTCGGCGCCCAACATGTCAGCCACGCCAATGGCCGCCAGCGTGACCAGCACGTCAAAGCCCAGCGCCACGATTGCGGCAAGGCCCCAGGCCATGCCCGCAAACCGCACCCGGATGTAGACCACGAGCACAATCAAGGCGGCGATGATGGCGAGCAAAGCGCGCCACTGGGTTTCGCCGGCTACTGCCGCTCCGATGGTCGTGGACATCAGAAAGGGCTGGCTGATGTAGACGCCCTTGACCTCAGGCGTGTTCTGCAGCCAGGCCGCCAGCTCCTCTCTCAGGTCGTTGTCGAGTGCGGCAAAGCTGGTGCTGGACGTGATGTCAGGCGAGTAGGTCACTTCCGCCGAACGCAGGTTGAACTCGGCGGTCTTGCCGTCCTTCACGTTCCTGGGAGTGACCGTCAGCGTGCCCAGTGCCGTGATCTTGGCCTGGATGGCCGTCGCTGCCTGGGTGAGCAGATCGGCAGAGACCGCTGTATTGAGGGTCACATCGACTTCCAGGCTTCCGCGAGTCACTGTCACTGAAGGCAGGGCCACGTCATCCGTGGCGAGAAGAACACGATCCGCGTCCTCCTTGAACACCTTGCGCATGGCTCGCTGGAATGCATCGCGCTTGCGGCCCATATCGGCGCTGTCCGTTACCGGCAGCTTGAGAATCGTGATGCTATAGGTCTGGGTCATACCATCGGCGCTTGTGGTCACCGTGCCGGGCACGACCTGGGCATCAGCTCCGCCCAGCACCTCGCCAAACCATTCCTGTTTCTTCGTGATGGGGGCGTCTTCCTTGCCGTTCCAGGACCGTTCGGCAATTTTCCAGGGCTTGTCTTTGATGTCTTTGTTGCGTTCCGCGGTTTCGGCGTCCTTCCACTTCCACTGCACCTCGCCGGTGAGGCTGATCTCGCGTGCATCTGAGGGGCGGCTGACCCAGCCGGAGCTCTGAAGCTGGGCTCCGAAGATGTCGAGAATGTCCTTCTTCAGCTGGTCGTTGACGGCCTTGGGGTCTTGGCTCTCCCACTCATCGCGCATGGGAAAGCGCAGGTCAAAGCGCGTAGCCTTGGTGCCGGCGAGCTCTCCAAACCCGAAAATGGGCTGAACATCAGCCTCGGCATACTTGGGCGTGCCCTTGTCGCTCTTGGCTTCGAGCAGCTTGGCGCGCACGGTATCGGCCTCGGATTCTTCCTTGAACTGTACGCGGAAGGCATGACCGCCGCGGAACTCCATGCCCAGCACCGATGACCCGAGGCTGATCAGCAGCAGGGTTCCCGCGATGCCAATGACGGCTGTGACTGGAATGGCCATCTTCATGTACTTCACGAAATCGATGTTGCGGTTTTCCAGGAAGCTCAAGTCGGCCATACCAAAGCGGATGTCGCGCTTGATGCCGATGACCCCCAGCACCATGGCCTTGTATGCCGGGATGTTGGCATAGAGCGTGGCGACGATGCCGATAGCGACCGTCAGGGCGAAGCCCTGAACGGGGCCAGAGCCAACCTTGAACAGGATCAGCGCCGTCAGCAGGGTGGTGATGTTTGAGTCAATGATTGCGGAAAAGGCGTTCTTGAAGCCCTCTTCGGCGGCGGCACGCGCACTCATGCCCTTTTTGAGTTCCTCACGCATTCGCTCATTGATCAGAATGTTGCCGTCAATGGCCATGCCGAAGGTCAACACGAGACCCGCAATACCAGGCAGAGTCAGCGTGCCGAGGCCGGCTGCCATGGCGCCCATGATCAGGATGACGATCATGAGAAGGTTGAAGATGACCAGCACGCCCAGCGCACGGTATAGCCAAAGCGCGAAGAAAAACACGAAGAGCGCTGCTACCGCAAAGCTCCACACACCTTGCTGGATGGCCTCAGCGCCTTCGCTTGGACCTACGCTTTCTTCACCTTCTAGCTCCAGCTTCACGTTGAGCGAGCCGGACTTGAGCACGTTGATCAGGGCGTCGCGCTCGTCGCGCGTGAAACTGCCGCTGACCTGTACACTGCCGGAGATCACGCCTTCGATGCTGTAGGCGCCGTAGACCTTTTCGTCGATCAGGTTGGCCACGAGTCGCGGGTCACGGGTGTTCTTGTTGTGCTTCTTCGTCAGGTCCTCGAACTTGGCGACAGCGAGGCCCTTGAAGGCAAAGGACACGGCGAGCTTGCCCTGATCACTTACGCTGGCCTCGATGTTCTCAATGTCTTTGCCGCTGAGGTCCCAGGGGTCGATAACCTGAGCGAGCACATAGGTCTTGCCGCCAAGTTCTTTGGTGTTGGAAACCTTCGCGTTGGCGGGGTCCAGCACCTCCAGCCACTTGTACTTGTAGCCTTCATCCTTGGGCAATTGTGGCGGGCTGAGACGCGTGAATTCAGGCTTGTCAGGCGCCAGCACACGAATCTCGAGCTTGCCCGTCGTCTCCAGCAGGTCCTTGTAGCGCTGGGTTTCACCCGCCGAGGCGAACTTTGGCAGCTTGACCTCGAGTCGGTCTTCACCCAGAGGTGTGATGCTCAACTCCGTGATGCCCGAAGTTCCAAGGCGGCGGTAGAGCGTTTCAATGGTGGGGCCGGAAAGCGCCTTGTCGGTCTTGCGCTTGGCCGCGGCCCTCCAACTGCTGTAGCGCTTGCGCGCAGCCTCGACCCGGCCTTCATCGAAGAGGCCCGCTGTCTTGAGCAGATCAAAATCGTCGCTTTCGTCCGACTTTTCCCGGACCGTGAAAGCCTCCTGCTTGAGGGGACCCCCGTTGATGAGGTCTCCGAATTTTCGGGCAGCCTCCGGATTCAACTGGCTGGTCTTGCCCTTCAGAGGTTCAAGCAATTCGCGCAGGGCCTGCTCGGCGTCGGTGAGGTCCTGCTGGACGAGCTTGTAGCGCAGCGAACTGCCGCCCGAGAGGTCTTGGCCCAGGTTCCACTTGTAGGCGTTGAGCGGCCACTGGAAGCGGTCGCCCGGTTCCGGCGAAGGCTTGGGAATGGCCAGGTAGATGGCAATGATCAGAAGAAGCAGTGGATGCCACTTGCGAATGAAGTCAGTCATGAATCAACCTTGGGAACAAGCGCGAAGCTCGGCAACGTGCCGGCATTCGCGAAAGATGGTCAACGGTTCAGAGGATCAGCGAAGATACAGGGGCGGCGCGCGCACGGGCAGAGCCGCGCGGCGGAACTGCGAAACCAGACAGTCATCGGCGGATGCCGACCTCAAGTCCGGCGGAGGCCGGTTGCACTGCGGCAGGAACATCGCCGACATCGCGGCCATGGCCCCAAGAAACCTGGGCCCATCCACAGTCGGGCGCGGCGGCACGTAGCTCAGGCTTGAGCGGGCAAGAGCCGGTGCCGGGGCCGCAAGAATCTGGGGTACGGCCTCGATGGAGTTCAAGGCCTCAGTGCCTGAGGCGAGGTCCGACTTCAGCGAGGCCGCCTTGGGACAATCCGGAGCCAACTGCTCAAGCTGCCGCGCCAGCTTCAGGGCCGTAACATTATCCATTACCCGGAAAACGGCCATTCCACCCAAGTCAGCGCGGCAAAGGCTGACGATCTGCGGTAACCCCAGATACGAGACCGCCGCGGCCAGAAGCATGGCCGCCATCGGAAACCTCAATATGCGGGGCGACTGGGGCACTTACTTCTTCTCCGCCGAAGGTTCCACGCTCTTGGTCTGTTCGTCTACGACCTTGGCCACGGCCAGCACATTGTAGGTGAGGGCTACACGCTTGTTCTCATCCACAATCAGAACAACTTCGCGGTCCTCTTTGTTGACCTTGTCAATGCGTCCAAACAAACCCGAATTCAGCATGACCTTCTGGCCCTGCTTCAGGCTGTCCACCAGCTTCTCCTGCTCCTCGACTTGGCGTTTCTGGCTGCGGCGCATGAAGAACATGAAGACGAAAAGGATTACGGCCATCAGGATGATGGGGCCCAAGCCTTCCCAGCCGCCGGGCTGCTGGCCACCCTCGGCCTGTGCCAGCATCATCAAAGTCTCTTCTACTCGCATCGGATTCCTTGCTCTTTCCGTCTACTTTCAGTGTTGCTCAATGCCGGCGGTCCGTTTTGCTTGACTCTTAAAGCTTGCGCGCCCGGGCTTCCACCAGGAATCCCTCAATCTGGTCGCCCACCTTGATGTCGTCGTAACCCGCCAGCTGCATGCCGCATTCCAGGCCTTCGCGCACTTCCGAGGCGTCGTCCTTCAGGCGCTTGAGGCTGGCCAGTGACCCCTGCCAGACAGGCACGCCGCCACGAATGAGGCGAATGCGGCTGTCGCGACGGATGAAACCCTTCTGCATGTAGCAGCCGGCGACCGTGCCAACCTTGGAAAGCTTGAACACCTGCCGGATCTCGGCCGTGCCCTGGTAGGTTTCAACCAGTTCAGGTTCGAGCAGGCCGCCCAGGGCGTCGCGCAGTTCATCAATCAGGCGGTAGATGATTTCGTAGACGCGGACGTCGATGTGGTGGTTGTCCGCCAGTTCACGAGCCAGGGGGTCCACGCCCACATGGAAGCCAATGACGATGCCCTTGGCTGCCTCAGCCAGATGAACGTCGTTGGTCGTGATGGCGCCCACGCCGGTGTGAATGACCTTGATGCGGACTTCGTCATGCGTCAGCTTGGACAGCTCCTGGCGCAGCGTCTCCACCGAACCCTGCACGTCGGCCTTGAGCACGATAACCAGTTCCTTGACGCTCTGGCCCGCTTTGGCCTTGGACCAGTCTTCCAGCGAGAAGCCGCGCGTGCGCTCAAGTTCGCGTTCCTGCAGACGCACCATGTTCGCGATTTCGGCGGCCTTCTTGATGTCCTTCATGCCGTGGAAGCGTGAACCGGCCTCGGGGAGTTCGTCGAGGCCCGCCACCTCCACAGGCATGCCGGGGCCGGCGGCCTGCACGACATGCAGACCGTCGCCGCGGCTCACCTGCAGGGCGCGTACGCGGCCGTAGCCGTGACCCGCGACGATAACGTCGCCGCGCCTGAGAATGCCTTCCTGGACGATCACAGTGGCCACAATGCCGCGCCCGATATCGAGGTGGGCCTCCAACACCGTGCCGACAGCAGGTTTCTCGCGAACGGCCGTCAGTTCCAGCAACTCACTCATATCACTGAGAACCTGGAGCAACTTGTCGATGCCCTGTTTGGTGACTGAGCTGACCTCAACAATTTCCGTGTTGCCGCCCCAGTCCGGGCTCATGAGGTTGAACTTGGCCAACTGCTGGCGGACCTTCTGGAGGTTGGCCTCGGGTTTGTCGACCTTGGTAATGGCGACCACGATTTCGACCTCAGCCGCCCGGGCGTGGTTGATGGCTTCTTCCGTCTGGGGCATGACGCCGTCATCCGCAGACACGACAATCACGGCGATGTCCGTGACGTTGGCGCCGCGGGCGCGCATGGCGGTGAATGCCTCATGGCCGGGCGTGTCGATGAAGGTGACCTGGACCCGCTTGCCCTTCTCCGGACGACCATCGTTTCCGGGTACGGGCAAGAACTTGCCGCCGTTGATCTCAAGGTCTACGCGGAAAGCTCCAATATGCTGCGTAATGCCGCCGCTTTCGCCGCTGACGCGATCCATGGAGGCGATGGCGTCGAGCAGGCTGGTCTTGCCGTGGTCCACGTGACCCATGATCGTGACGACGGGTGCACGGGGCTCTTCTTCGCCGGCGGCCTCGCTGAATGCCTGCAACTGCTCTTCGATCAGCTCTTCGGCGTCCTTGGGTTCGCGGACGGTGATTTCGCGCTCGAAGATGATCCCGATCTGCTCAATCAGGTCCTTGCTGAGCATGTCGTTGATGCGGATGACCGGAAGGCCCTCGGCCAGCATACGCGCCATGATTTCGTTGCTCTTGATGCCCATGGCCTCCGACAACTGCCGGAGTGACAGCGGCATGGCTACTGCGACAGGGCCCGTTGGGACTTCCTGTTTGACCGGCGCGGCTTCATCTTCTTCACCGGACTTGCGCGAGCGTTTCTTGCCGCCGGCACGCGGCCGATCATAGCCGATTTCGTTGATGTCAAAGCGCTTGCGGCCGCTGCGACCGGCAGCAGGCTTAAGACCGCCAGGTTTGGCGCGGTTGGGCCATTCGTCCTCAGGTGGCGGAGGAGCGGCCTCCCCCGCGGGTTTGGCGGGTTTGCGCGCCGTTGTGGTAACGGGCCCGGTCTCCTTCTTGGGGATGACGGCCGTGGCTTTGTTGCCGGTGGGGGGAGCCGGCTGATACTGGCTCTGCTCCGGGGTCACCTCGGCCTTGCGCTCTTCAGCGGTCTTGAAGCGCTGCTTGGCCATGGCCCGCAGCATGATTTCTTCGTTTCCGCTCAGGCCCTTGAAGCCCTTGCGCCCGATCTCGATGCCGATGCTCCGGCCCATGTCGGTCAGCTGCTTGAGGTCGACATTGAGTTCGTCGGCGAGGCGCAGCGGGCTTTCCAGCAGTCGCACGCGTTCGACCAGTGCATCATCGATTTCGGCGGCGGAAGTGAGGGACAACCCGAGCACCTTGCATATGGGATCAAGCTGATTGCTGCGAACGCGCAAGCGCAGCGCCATGGCATCGAGGCGACGCGTCTGGGCGTCAACCTCGGCCTGCTTGCGTGCCTGCTCGGCCTCCACGCGAGCCTTCTCGGCTCTTTCCGCCTCTTCTTCGGCAGCGCGACGGGCGGTCTCGGCAGCTTTCCGGGCCTGTTCAGCTTCCTGCTCCAGGCGGGCCTTCTCAAGATCCTCTTTGCTGGCCGTCTTGGGAGGCTCAACCGGGGCGGGCTTGATGAACCCGAGGTGGACCTTAATGCGATAGACCTCATCCTCGGTGAGTTTGGTGACGGCCACGACCTTGCGGTCAATGCCGACAGCAACCGCCGCCGATTGGAGGTCCTTCAAGGATATCCCGAGATCGGGATACACCTTGGCCGCGATGATGGTGGTGTTCGATTTTTCCGCCTGGTTTACTGCCATTGAGTTGCGCCGCTTCCGTGGTTCAGAAATAGGGGCAGAAACTCTAGCCTGCCCACCCTCTTGCCGCAACGGGGAGGGCTATCCCCTCGCACCTGAAGATCCGCTGGTCTTCCCGAAAATTTTCTCGCGCAATATGGCCGTGTCGTCGCCGGCGACGCTGACGGTTGTCCCATCTTCGGAGGGTTCTTCTTCCAGTTCCTGGCCGGGCTCGACAAACGAGTTGTCGGCGCGACGCTGGGCGCCATCGGCGTGGACGACGTCGTTGATGGTCTCCGCAGGGTCCGGATGGGCCGATACGTGCTTGATGATGTTGGCGGCGATGTCCAGGGAGACCCCGGGGACCTTCATCAGCGCCTCGGGACCCGCTGCTGACATGTCGGCGAAACTGTCAAAGCCGCTGTTGAACAGGGACTCCGCCAGCATCTCGTCAATGCCCTCGATCATGCGGAACTTCGTCAGGGTGCGCTGCTTCCAGTCCTTCTCTTGGCTGACGGTGACGATGTCGATGTCCCACTTGCACAGCCTTGCCGCCAGGCGCACGTTTTGACCACGCTTGCCGATACTCAGCGAAAGTTGATCGTCGGGCACCACAACGCGGGCGCGCCGCGTATCGTAGTCCAGAGTAATGCTGTCAACGCGAGCGGGTTTGAGGGCGTTGGTGATGAGCACTTCCGCTGATTCGTTCCAGCGGATGATGTCAATCTTCTCGTTGTTCAGTTCGTCAATAATGCCCTTGATGCGCGAACCGCGCACACCGACACAGGCGCCGACGGCGTCCACCTTGCTGTCATAGCTGACCACGGCCACCTTGCTGCGATATCCGGGCTCTCGGACAATGGCCTTGATTTCGATGATGCGCTCGCCGACTTCGGGCACTTCCAGCTCAAAGAGTTTCTTGACGAAGTCCGGGTGCGTGCGCGAGAGAATGATCTTTACCTTCTGGCCCTGTTTCTTGACGTCGAGTACCAAGCCGCGTACGCGGTCGCCCACGTTGTAGCTCTCGGTCGGCACCTGCTCTTTGCGGGGGAAGAAGGCCTCGGCATCACCAAGATTTACGACGTAGTTCGGACCTTCCATGCGCTGGATGGTTCCGCTGCGGATCTCGCGACGGTGCCCACTGTACTTGTCAAACAGGTTGTCGCGCTCAGCCTCACGGTTCTTCTGAACGAAGATCTGCTTGAAGGTCTGGGCGGCGATACGGCCAAGCTCCTCAATCCTGACGTCCCGTGTGACGCCGTCAAAGTCCGTCTCCTTGGCTGTTATGTTGCCGTTGAGGCGGTCCACCTTGACCTCGAGCCCATCAGGGTTTTCCACTCGCTTGCGAAGCGCCACGATCATGGCGTCCTCGAGCGACTTGAAAACGATGTCCTTGTCGATGCTCTTGTCGCGGGCGATCATTTCGATGAAGCGGATCAGTTCAGCGCCGTTGATTTCCATAGCCCATTACTCGTGAGTCAAAATAAAAGAGCGGCCCAAAGCCGCTCTCGGTCGCAATGCTGCACTTGAAAGCAGCGGGAGTATAGCAACCCGCCCCCATAGCTTCAACCCGGCCCGCCGGATTTCGCCACGGGCACCTGCCCCGGCACTTGGACTCGACCGGGACAGAGAACCTCTCCCCGGGGTAGTCACTCGCTCAGCAGGGCCCGCTCCAAGTCTGCCGCGGTGCCTTGGTAGCCACGCACGAGCAGGACCTTGTTCTGGCTGGTCAGGCCTGAAACCACTTCGACATCTCTGGTCGAGACGACCAAAAGCGCTGCAAGCAGTTTGACCACCGCTTCGTTGGCCTGCCCGCGCTCGGGCGCGGCGCGCACGCTGATTTTCAAAGCGCCCCCGTGGGGGCCGGCAACCCGGTCACGCGAGGCTTTGGGTGATACTCTCAGCCGCAGGCAAAACCCCTCGCTGGTTGACCTGACTTCGAGACGACTCATTTCCCCAACACCCTCAACAGGGCGGTCTGAATGTCTTGAACCTTGCGGCGCTGCTCTTCCAGATAGCGCTTGCCATCGGTATCCAGGCCGTCGTGGGGCACCATTGCGGCCAGCCCCCGATCAAACTGCCAGACGGCGGTGAAATTGCCGCCCAGCGCCGCATCCACGAAGCCGCGCCTGACGGCGCTGTCCTGGACCCAGAACTCCTTGATGACGTTCAGTGCGGCCCGGGCATCCAGATAGTGGGGGGTGACTTCGTCACGCCCCTGGCTTCCCACGAGGTCAATGAAGGCTTGCCACGATCCCAGTTCATCTGGAGCCTCGCTCAGGCGCTTCTCTGCAGCCCGCAGGCGGTCCCAGTGGTTCTTCTCCTCTTTCAGCCAGTTGTCCAGGCGCCGCTTCTGGATGTTCCCCAGGGTTTCTTCAAAGCGCCTGTTTGCAATGGCGCGCTCCAGATCCGTAATGACGGCTTCGCCCGCCTTGTGGGCGCGAGTCCATGCTTTCTCGTAGTCGGCGTCGTTGGCTGTGGCCGTGAAATGCTGCATGACCTCCGCCACCAGCCGGTAGAAGTACTGCCGGCCGTTCTGGAGGCCGATCAGCGCGTCCCTGCCTTCGGCTCGCGCGCTCTTGACCTCTTCATCCGTGGGGATGTCCAGCTTCTTGAACAGCTTGGCAGCCTCCTTGTAATCGCCGAGTTTCAGCGCCGTGTGTGCCGTGAGAAACGCGGCCAGGGCGGGATTGACCAGAGAGATAGTCCTGCCGGCCTCCTTCAATTCTGCGCCCTTTTGCTTGTCGTAGGCCTCGCGCAGTTCCTTGAAGCGCGCCAGGGCGGCAGCGCCGTCCACCGTCTTGACCGCGGGCTTGACTTCTCCGGGATCCTTGGGCTGGTCGGGAGTCGGGGCCGGATTACTACCCTCGCGCTTGGCTCGCTCGATGTCTTCCGCAATCTTGTCCTTGTCAGCCTTGGGGAAGATCTGCGCAGACGCGGGTGCCGCCGCAAGAAGCACAATGAACAACCACGATATCCGCCGCATGAAAGTCCTCCTCAGAGTCGGCCGAAGTCAGGTGCACTCAAGCCGCCTTCGCTTACGATCAATCGTAGTTGATCTCGTAGCGTTCCATCTTCTTGCGCAGGCCAAGGCGTGACAGGCCAAGGACTTCAGCGGCTCGCGACTTGTTGCCCTTGGTACGATCGAGGGCCTCGATGATCTTGCGCTTTTCGATGTTCTCGACGACGTCCTTCAGGGAACCGGCCACTTCGCTCAGGCTTTCTTCCTCGGCGACCTGCCTCAGCTGAGGGCTCAAAGCGGAAGCCTCGACCTTCTTGCCGTCGCTGAGTGCCACAACTTTCTTGAGCTCGTTTTCAAGCTCACGCACATTGCCGGGCCACGAGTAGGTCATCAGGGCCCGCAGCACGCCGCGATCAAGCTTGGGCGGCGTAATACCGCTTTCAATCGACGCCCGCCTCAGGAAATGGTCCACCAGCAGAGGGATGTCTTCTTTACGCTCGCGCAGCGCGGGCAGGCGGATGGTTACGACATTGATGCGGAAGAAAAGATCCTGGCGGAAGCTGCCCTTGCGCACTTCTTCGGCCAGGTCCTTGTTGGTGGCGGCCACCAGTCGGAAGTCCACCTTCTTGGATGCCTTGGCGCCAATGGGGCGTACTTCGCCCTCTTCCAGCACGCGCAGGAGCTTTGCCTGCATGGCCAGCGAGATCTCGCCGATTTCATCGAGGAAAATGGTCCCGCCGTTGGCCAACCCGAACAGGCCTTCCTTGTCACGGTCCGCACCCGTGAAGCTGCCCTTGGTGTAGCCGAAAAGTTCGCTTTCCAGAAGGGTCTCGGGCAAAGCCGCGCAATTCTCCGCCACGAAGCGGCCCTTGGCGGCGCGGCCGGAATTGAAATGCAGGGCACGGGCCACTAGTTCCTTGCCCGTGCCGCTTTCGCCCTGGATCAGTACGGGCACGGGGAGGTCCGTGACCTTGTCGAGCATCCGGAACACTTCGTGCATGCCGGCACTATTGCCGATGATTTCGCTGTAATCGAACTTATGGACCGGACCGGTACGGCTTTGCGCCTCGACGCGCATGGCTGTGAGTTCAGCAGTCTGGAGGTCGAGGCGGGCCTCCATTTCCTTGCGCAGCTCATCAAGTTCGTGCTGGGTGTCTTCGAGCCTTTCGTCCAGCAGCAGTTCATTGCGGCGCGACTCCGAGGCGCCAAGCATGGCGCTGGCAAGGATGCTGGCGTTTTCCAGCAAGCGCACCTGAACGTCGTTGATCTCGGCCTCCTTGCGCTCACGCTCGACGTAGAGCACCCCCAAGGCACGCTCACCGCATTTGAGCGGCACGAAAACACAGGGCGGGTAATCGCCGGAGCGGGGCTTCACCTGAGTCTTGGCCTTGCCCTGAACGAGACGATTGGCCGTGGCTTTGAAAAAGGCTGGAAGCTCGTCGGAAGGCGTGCCGCTGATGAAGTTGAAAAACGCCCGCGGCTCCGCAGACCCGTCTTTTGTGGCCACAGCCAGGCACACGCGCATGCCGGGAATGATTCGCCCAACGAACTGGGCGGCGGACTCGAGGAAGGCCTTGGAGGTGTCTTCGGCGCAAGCGTAGGCCAGAGCTCCCAGGGCCTCGTTGATTCCTACAGCCACGGGGCTTGCTTGAGGCAGGGCCTGAGCGGGAATGGCCTCGATAGCGTTATGGGTTTCGAATGCCGAAGACTCCTCACTGTAGAGGTAGATCTTGGCCTGCCCGATCTGGAACCATTCGCCAACCTGGAGAGGAACTTCGAGGATTTTTTCACCTTTGATGTAGGTGCCGTTGCGAGATTGCAGGTCGCGCAAAACAAAGGCGTTGTCGGGTGTCAGGTTGAGCACGCAGTGATGGCGACTGGCCTTCTCGTCAACGAGCATCACGTCGTTGTCAGGCGAACGCCCGAACGAAACCTGCCTTCCGCGAATGGGGAAGTGCCGGGAGTTGCCCTTTTCTTCGACGACGAGGAACGGCATGGGGATAGTGAAAACCGCGCCTGTGGTGGCGTCAAGGGTGCGTGGTAACTTTGTTTACAGTGAACGCTCGGGGCCGGGAATGCGGCCTTGCTTTGTGGTGTTTGGGTAGACTGCCGCAATGTGGCGATCGCATGTCTTTGTGGCGTTGATCTCGCTCTTGCTGACAGGGTGCTACTGGCGCGCAGGCAAGGGCATCTGGCTTCCCGCAGCACGCCCCGTACCGGACGCTGGTACGGCGACGTTGACCGTAATCAACAACGATGATCGTCCGTTGTTCCTATACAGGTCAGACGGACGCGAAGTTCTGGAACTGCTCGTTCCGCCGCGGGGCTCCTGGAGAATTCCTGACCTGGCGGGGGAGTGGTGGTTTCGCTTCGTGCGTATGCCCATTCACGTTCCGCACATCGATGTGTACGGGCAGGTGCAGGGTTGGCCGCCGGGAAGCCGTCTGCGTCTGGAACGTCAATGGGACTACACGGTTGTTGTTGGCTCCGGGCGTCTGTCTTGGACGATGTCTCGGTGGGTGTACCCCCCAGTGCATTGGACGCAACCCGCAGAAGAGTGACAGTGCCAAAGCATGGTCGTCTCGGCGCTGATCCCTTGACGACGCTCGTGCCGCGACGCACTCTCTCGCCCTCATTCAAGGGGACGACCATGGCCGAGAAAGCCTGCACCATCTGGTTCACGGGACTGTCTGGAAGCGGAAAAACAACCATTGCCCATGTTGTGGAAGAGGCTCTTCGCAAGGCCGGCAAGAAAGTGGAAGTACTGGACGGCGATGTGGTGCGCACCAACCTTTCCAAGGGACTGGGCTTCTCCAAGGAAGACCGGGACACGAACATCCGCCGCATTGGATTTGTGGCGCAGCTGCTAACACGCAACGGCGTGTTCTGTATCTGCGCCGCGATCAGCCCCTATCGCGAAGTGCGCGACGAGAACCGCAAGCGCATTGGCAATTTCATCGAGGTGTACACCCGTTGCCCGATCCCTGTGCTTAAGGATCGAGATCCAAAGGGTCTGTACGAGAAGGCGCTCAGAGGCGAAATCAAGGGCTTCACGGGTGTTGATGACCCTTACGAAGAGCCGATCAACGCTGAGGTCATCTGCGACACCGACAAGGAAACGCTGCAGCAAAGCGTGGACAAAGTGGTGGGGGCGCTGAAGGCCAAGGGCTACCTGTAATCTCGTCGCTGCGCCGGCGCCGCGTACCTTGTGGTGTTACAGGGGGCGACCCCTGGGTCGCCCCTGTATTGGTCCGGAACTGGGATCAGGTGCCTTCGTTCCAGCTGGCCAGATACTCTTCCTGCTCGGGGGTCAGCTTGTCAATCTTGTGGCCCATGGTTTCCAGTTTGAGCGTGGCGACCCAGTTGTCGATTTCCGGCGGCAGCTTGTGGACCTTACTTTCAAGCTTGCCCTTATTCTTCACGGCGTACTCGCTGGCGAGCGCCTGCACCGCAAAGCTCATGTCCATCACGCTGGCGGGGTGGCCCTCCGCCGAGGCCAGATTGATCAGGCGGCCTTCGCCCAGCACGTAAATCTTTCGGCCGTCCTTGAGCGTGTACTCTTCGACGAAGTCGCGCACCTGGCGCTTGCTCTTGGCGATTTTGGCCAGTCCGTCGAGGTTGAGCTCGACGTTGAAGTGCCCGCTATTGCAGACAATCGCTCCGTCCTTCATTCTCTCGAAGTGATGGGTGTCGATCACATGCTTGTTTCCTGTGAGCGTGCAGAACACGTCTCCCTTGCCGGCCGCGTGCTCGATGGTGGTCACGTGGAAGCCGTCCATGACGGCCTCAATGGCACGAACCGGGTTCACTTCGCACACGATCACATTGGCGCCCATGCCGCGCGCACGAGAGGCAAAGCCGCGCCCGCACCAGCCGTAACCGGAAACGACGACGTTGCGCCCGGCGAGGAGCACGTTGGTGGCGCGCACGATGCCGTCGACGGTGCTTTGACCGGTGCCATAACGGTTGTCAAAGAGGTGCTTGCAGTCGGCGTCGTTGACGGCGATGACCGGGAACTTGAGAATCCTGTCCTTCTCCATCGCACGCAGGCGGATGATCCCCGTGGTGGTTTCCTCCATGGAACCTATCACTTCACGGGCTAGGTCCTGGCGCTTGGTCAGAATCTGGGTTACGAGGTCGGCGCCGTCGTCCATGGTCAAATTGGGGCGCGCGTCAAGCACGGCTTCCATGTGCTTGTAGTAAGTGGCGCTGTCTTCGCCCTTGATGGCAAAGGTAGGGATGCCGTATTCGAGGGAGAGTGCCGCAGCAACGTCGTCCTGGGTGCTCAGGGGGTTGGAGGCGCAAAGAAAAACCTCCGCGCCGCCGGCCTTGAGCGTACGCACCAGGTTGGCCGTCTCCGTTGTGACGTGCAGGCAGCAGCCCATACGGTAGCCCTTGAGGGGCTTTTCCTTCTCAAAGCGTGCGCGGATGGCGCGCAGCACGGGCATATCGCGCTCAGCCCATTCAATGCGAGCCACGCCCTTGCTCTTGAGAGAAGCATCCTTGAAATCACCCTTGGTCTCGTTCTTCGCTGCTGTGGCCTTGGCCATGTCTGTATCCCGTATTCATGAAAGTGAAGGGCGGCAGGATAGCACCGTCTGGGTCAATGTGAATGAACGAAAGCGGGACAGCCCCTGGGCTGTCCCGCTTCGAAAGGACTTGCCTGCTTACATCATGCCACCCATTCCGCCCATGCCTCCCATTCCGCCCATGCCCCCCATCCCGCCCATGTCACCGCCGGGCATGCCGGGCTTCTTCTTCTCTGGAATGTCCGTGATGGCGACGTTGGTGGTCAGCAGAAGCGTGGCCACGGAAGCCGCGTTGCGCAAGGCAGTAATGGTGACCTTGGCGGGGTCCACGACGCCGGACTTGACCAGGTCTTCGTACTTCTCGGTGGCGGCGTTGTAGCCGAAGTTGAAGTCGTTCTTCTCGAGCACCTTCATCACGACCACGCTGCCATCCAGGCCGGCATTGGCCGCAATCTGCTTGATGGGGGCGCTGAGAGCGCGACGGACGATGTCGATGCCGACCTTCTCGTCGTGGGTGCCCTCGGCCTTCTCAAGGTCCTTGGCCAGGCGCAGAAGAGCCACTCCCCCGCCGGGAAGAATGCCGCTTTCCACGGCAGCGCGCGTCGCGTGCAGGGCGTCTTCCACGCGGGCCTTCTTTTCCTTCATTTCGACTTCGGTAGCCGCGCCGACCTTGAGCTTGGCTACGCCGCCCGCGAGCTTGGCCACGCGCTCCTGGAGCTTCTCGCGGTCGTAGTCGCTGGTGGTGCGTTCGATTTCGCGGTTGAGGGCGTCAATGCGGGACTTGATGTCCTTCTCGCTTCCGGCACCCTCGATGATCGTGGTGTTGTCCTTGTCGATGATGACCTTCTTGGCGCGGCCAAGACTGTCAACGTCGACGTTCTCAAGAGTCATGCCGGTTTCCTCGGCCACGAGCTTGCCAGCGGTGAGGGTGGCAATGTCTTCCAGCATGGCCTTGCGGCGATCACCAAAGCCCGGGGCCTTGACGGCGCAACCATGGAGCACGCCGCGCAGCTTGTTGACCACCAGCGTGGCCAGGGCTTCACCCTCGATGTCTTCAGCAATCACGAGCAGAGGCTTGCCGCTGCGAGCGACCTTCTCCAGCGTGGGCATCAGGTCCTTGAGGCTGCTGAGCTTCTTGTCGTAAATGAAGATGTAGGGGTCGTCGAGCTCGACCTTCATTTCTGCCTTATTGGTGACGAAGTGGGGGCTGACGAAGCCCTTGTCGAACTGCATGCCGTCAACGACCTCGACCTCCGTGGAAAGGCTCTTGCCTTCTTCGACGGTAATCACGCCATCCTTGCCCACCTTGTCCATGGCGTCGGCGAGTTGATTGCCAATCTCGGGATCGTTGTTCGCCGCAATCGTTCCGACCTGCTCGATCTCCGTACGACTGGAGACGGGCTTGGCCTTCTTCTCGATGGCTTTGGTCAGCGCCTCCACGGCCTTGAGAATGCCGTCGCGCACGCCAATGGGGTTGGCGCCAGCGGCCACGTTCTTGAGGCCCTCTTCCAGGATTGCTTCAGCCAGGATGGTCGCAGTCGTGGTGCCGTCGCCGGCCAAGTCAGAAGTCTTGCTGGCCACTTCCTTCACGAGTTGCGCACCCATGTTCTCCCAGGGGTTCTCAAACTCGATCTCCTTGGCAACGGTCACACCATCCTTGGTCACCAGCGGGGCGCCGTAGGACTTTTCAATCACCACGTTGCGGCCACGGGGGCCCAGGGTGATCTTGACGGCCTTGGCAAGGTTCTTCACGCCCACTTTGATCTGCTCGCGGGCGTCCTGTTCAAAGATGATCTTTTTTGCGGACATGGTTGTCTCGTTCGCTAGCGGGAGGATCGTAATCCGTCTGGCGTGTCCCGTGTCCCGGTTTGGCTCTGCGTTCCTCCCGAAACGCCAAGCACGAAACTCGAAACACGAATCACGCTACTCAATCACGGCCAGAATGTCCTCTTCGCTCATCAGGATGTATTCCTTGCCATCCAGCTTGACGTCGGTGCCGCTGTAGCTCTTGAACAGCACGCGGTCGCCCTTCTTGACCTGGAAGGGAACGCGTTCACCGCTATCGGTGAAGCGGCCGTCGCCCACGGCGACAATCACGCCTTCCTTGGGCTTTTCCTTCGCGCCATCGGGCAGAATGATGCCACCCTTGGTCTTCTCTTCGGCCTTTGAGCGCTCGATCAGAATCTTGTCATTGAGAGGACGAACCTTCGCCATTGCTGTTGTCTCCGTGGTCTTCAGCGGCCGCCTGCGCGGCTTTCCTAGTTCAAGTTGACGTCATCTGCGCGTTTGCGCAGGAGATCGATCGTGCCTTCCTGTCGGCCCATCAGTCGTGCAATTTCCTCGGGCGCGAAACCAGCCGCTCCCAAGAGAGTTTCCAGTGGCGGGAGTACGCCGGCCGCGCACATCTGAGACAGCAGCGCTATGCCAGCCTGCAGAGGCTCGCCTGCCCCGCTCTGCGCTACGGCTTTGAGGCGCTGAAGCGTGGCCAAAAGCGGGTCCGTGGCGCCGGCCTGCACAGCCTCTTCGAAGCACTTCATGGCAAAGGCCATGGGGTCTGGCTGGCCGGGCGTCAATGCGATGACAACGTGGAAGACGCCAAAGGGCGTCTGCACGACATGGGTCCCCTGAAGGGGTTCATCCTGCGGTGAATCTTTTTGAATGCGATTGGTCATTTTCCGAATAGCACTCGGCGCACCAAGTCCCTGAACACGCCGATCTCAAACGGTTTGCGCAACAACTCCAGGGGGTGCAGCTCAAATGCCTCATCCACCAGGGCGGCCTCAGCTTCAGCCGTCATGAAGATGCAGGGCGTTGGCTGAACCCTCACAATCTCGCTGTAAACCTTCACGCCCGTTGTGTCCGGCAAGTTCAAATCAAGCACTGCCAGATCAAGGGCCCGACTCTTGGCCTTTTCCAATGCTTCCCGGCCGTTTGCTGCCTCGCAGATTTCAGCGCCTTCCAGCGCCAGAAGATCTGCCAGACTCTCACGAAAGAGTTCGTTGTCATCGACCAGCAATACCGTGCCACGCCGGCTCATGGCGGCCTGCTTAGCAAGCATGGTGCCAGCTGGTTTCATGGCTATGGATTCACGGAAACATCCTGATTTCAATGACTTGCGTCCAGCGCCTGCTTTCTGATACTGTCGGACTGGCAGCCCGTGTGGGCTGGTGCCTATTTGGCAGGCGCGATGCCATGCCCTTTGCATCTGCTATGCTGCCAGCCATGCAAACTGAAGGCATTTATGCCTGCCCCCATTGCGGCGAGGAGATTGTGATTCCTCTCGACCCCAGCGCGGGGCGCGAGCAGCGTTACACTGAGGATTGTCCCGTTTGCTGCAGCCCCAACGTCATAAGTGTGGTCTTTGATGACGAGGGCGAACCCAGCCTCAGCGCTGAGCGCGAATAGTTGCGGGCAGCTCAATTTGTCACCCAACGCGCCAGATCCACCATGCGATCGGGCGTGCCCTCGCCAATGATGCAGGCACCCTGCATCGGATCTCCGGGCAGCAGACCGTGGCTTCCCTTAACTATTGACGCGTCAAGAGCTATGACGTCCATCAGGTAGCGCATGCCCAGTTTCTTGCGCAGAAGGCGGCTGACCACGCGCAGTCTGGGGGCTTTCAGCGTTGGATCGAGAAACAGCTCGCAGGGGTCGTAGCCGATTTTGCGATGGATATCCACGGTGCGGGCGAAATCCGGCGCGTCTGCGTCCGACAGCCAGTAGGGATAGGCAAACCAGCTCGTGGCCTTGCTGAGCAACACCAGATCCCCGGCTCGGGCGTGGTTGATGCCAAAAGCCTCGCGTGCCGGGCCTTCGAGCACGCTGGCCACTCCTTCAGCTTCAGCAAGCAGCGACGCGACCGCAGGGCGCGCCGCTTCACGAACATAGACATGGGCTATTTGATGGTCGCAGACGGCAAACGCGCTGCTCTCAAAGGTGTCCAGCATCTCCCCAAAAGGACCCGGTCTCACCTTCAAGAAGCCCGCGCGCCGCAACAGGCTGTTGATGTAGACGGGGTAGGACACATCCGTGATGCCGTACTCGCTGAGCGCCACCACCCTCGCTCCGATAGCGCGCGCCGCATCGATCACCGCCTTGGCACAGGCGTCCACTTCGGCCACGAGTTGGGGCGCGCCGCCGAAGCTGCCGCCGAATCGCTGCAGGTCGTAGTCAAGGTGGGGGAGGTAAACCAGCGTCAGAGTGGGCCGCTTGCTTCGAATGACGTGGGCGCTGGCGGCTGCAATCCATTGGCTGGAAGGCAGGCCTGCGCGAGGACCCCAGAAGGAGTGAAATGGAAACTCCCCGAGCGCCTGCTTCAACTCGGCTGCCAGTTCGGGCGGGCTGCATTGGATGTCGAAGACTTTGCTGCCGTCGGCGCCGTAATGGGGCTTGGGTGTGACGCTCCAGTCTGCGCCACTGCCCTGGTTGAACCACCAGAACATCTTGGCACAGGTGAATGAAGCATCGCGCTGCTTGAGCAGGCGATAGAAGGGCGGCTGCTGGAGCAGCGCATTGCTTTGCGGCCAGCAGCGCACCTCCGCAAAGTCCCGCTCGAACCACGCATTGCCAACGATGCCATGCTGGGTGGGGTGTGTGCCGGTCAGCAGGCTGGCCTGGGCGCTCATCGTGACGGCCGGAAACACACCGGTCAGGGGCTTGACCGTCCCCAATGACTTCAGGTGTGGAGCATGCTGGGCAAGTGCCGGAGTCAGGCCGACTACATTGATGATTACCAGTGGCTGCATGTTGAGCGCGACACCCTACAATCTCTGTTCTACGAATGCCGAGAGACTGACTTCGGGACGCGCACCAACGTGAGAGATGACCTCCGCCGCGCAGATGGCTGCAATGCGGCCACAGCGTGCGAGTTCCAAATCACGCGTGTAGCCGTAGAGAAAGCCGGCCGCGAAAAGGTCTCCGGCCCCTGTGGTGTCTACCAGTTTGGTTACGGGTTCAGCGGCCACTTTCACGGGGGCTCCCGCGTTGACGATGACGGCGCCCTTTTCACTACGAGTCAACACGGCGATTTCGCACTTGCCTTTGATGGCGGGAAGCGCGGCATCGAAGCTGCTGACTTCGCACAGGGCCTTAATCTCTTCCTCATTGGCGAAGAGAATGTCGATGTGGCCCTCTACCAGGTCCTGGAAGTCGCGCAGGTGGCGGTCCACACAGAACTTGTCGCTCAGAGTCAGTGCCACTTTGCGACCCGCGGCGTGGGCCAGCTCCGCAGCCCTGATGTAGGCTTTCTTTGCGAGTGGGGTGTCCCAGAGGTAGCCCTCGAGGTAGGTCACCTTGGCACGTTGAATCAAGCTTTCGTCCACATCGGCAGGGGCTACGTTGCCGGCGCTGCCAAGGCAGGTCTGCATGGTGCGCTGGGCGTCGGGCGTCACGATGATCATGCAGCGCCCCGTGGGGGCGCCGCCTTTGGGCGCGGGCTTGCTTTCAAACACGACGCCCTGGGCGCGGATGTCGTGCCGGAAGATGGCGCCAAGCTGGTCGTCGGCAACCTTGCCAATGAATGCGGCTTTGCCGCCCAGGGAGGCGAGCCCGGCCACGGTGTTGGCGGCGCTGCCCCCGGAGATTTCCACGGCCGGGCCCATCTCCGAGTAGAGTTGCTCGGCCTTTTCGGGGCCTATGAGGCACATCGTGCCCTTGCCTACGCCGTGCCGCTTCAGGAAATCGTCGTCGGCGTGGGACAGTACGTCTACAAGGGCGTTGCCGATTGCTACCACGTCAAGTTCTTGGCTCATGGCGCGCAGTAAAGCACAAAGCGCAAGGCGCGTCACGCCCCCGCGTTCGATGCTCCGATCCCTTGCGGCAAGCGAGAGCCGGCGAATCCACGCCGAAAATGCTCCAGCGCGGGCCTACTTGCGAACCTGCAAAACGCCATGGCCGAATGCCCCAAGCCAGTCGATGAGTATGGCATGCTCGCCCGCGTAGGCCTCGATAATGAACCCGTTCTCCGACGACACAACCTTGAGGTGAGACATGGAGCGCGGGGCACAGAGTGACGCGAGGCGCGCCACGATACTGTCCCGGGTCAAGTTGCAACGCAGCGAGGGCTCGTATGAAAACGTCCTGGAGCCCGAAACGACGTAGGTATACTTCACCGGACTATCAAGGGATCGGCCATCAAGGCTATCAATGAACAGCGTGTCACGCCCCATGTGCCAACTGATGCCGGCTTCTGCGCAGATTCTGTCAAGCTTCAGCTTCAGGGTTTTCTCGGACAAGGTCATGCTGAGCAACTGCTGGCGATCTACGCTAGGATGCCAGGATATGGGAACGTCGAGCTCCTGCGTGCTTGTGGAAATGACAGTCTCCAGAGATTCTTCTTCGAATGCCAATAGCTGATTATGCTTATCCGAGGGGCCTGTGGCATCCCCATAAATTGATGAGACGGCGACATGGGTCCGGCGCAACTCCGCGGGCAAGGGCGCTACGGCGCCCGCGGTGGATTGAGTCGACAGGCAGCCGCAACCCAATGAAGTCAAGGCCAGACAGGCCACGATGTGGAGCATGCCCGCAAGTTTCATGTTCTCACCTCTTCTCGGGACCGGTCACAGGCTTTGCCGCCTGCGCGGGCGGCGCCTTGCACTTGCATGTATAGGTGACTCGAACGTACCCAACTTCAGGAATGTCGGCTTGTCCAACAACCTTTGCAAAGTTTCCCAAGGTGCCGCCACGATGAATCACGCATTCCTTTTTTGTCTTGTTCTCCCCGCACGCCTCACCCTTGCACCCACCGAGCTCTTTTTCTGCATCTGCCTGCTTTAGGCCATAGGCCCAGTCCCAAATGCGTCGATGTTGGCCCACGTCGTTGTCGTCGACCAATTCGTCAATGGCAATCCAGTAGATCACCTGCCCACCGCAAAAACTCCGTTCAACTTCAGTCTTGCCTTCCTTCTTGGCACGCTCGTACGCCTCGTCTTTTACTGACTCGACCTTTCGCACTTTGACAGCCCCCTCGGAGTCACCTTTCACCTCATCATCTTTGACCCCAGGATATGACTTTCGAATGAGATCGCGGATCCAGCCGGGATAGTGCTCGTTTTTGTATTTGGCCTTCGGAGGCTCTGGAAGCGGCTTCTCCCGGTCGTTTGCAAGTTCATTGCTAACGCCATGGGTCGTAGCGTTCATCGACGCCTTATGGGCTTCATGAAACACGTGGTACCCGCCCACATCCGATCCGCCCGTAATAAGCATGATGTGCGTGGCCGCGCGAGGCATCAGCATTTGCATCAGCGGCGCGGGCATGACGGCGCTGGCCAGGTTGGTCGCGCCCGGCGGCAGGGTGGGTGAGGGCACCGGCGAGGCTTCGGCCCCAACACTTTCTTGCATGTGTTCTTGAACACTCTCGCCCGCGCCGTCCGCCTGTCTCAGCATATTCGCGAGCACGTTGCTTGAAGTCGGGCTCACCGGCACGTTTGCATGGCTGTCGCGCCCGTAGGGAACAATGGGTACGCTCTCGCGCAGTGCGCGGCCGGCAAGGGCTTCTTTGCTTTCGGCGCAGCCCTGGCATGTTCCGTTGTCGTTCATGGGCACACCGCTCGATTGGATGCCTTGCAAACTATGCGTCAGTTTCCGGGCCGCCACATCTTACCCCGCCTTCACAGGCGGGGCTGCTATGTCACGGGCAGGTTGGCGACCAGCGCGAAGCCGCTCAGGATGCTCAGCGAACCCTGCGAGCCCATGGCGACTCCCGTCGGCCACGACACCCAGGTGTCCAGCGTTGGCAAGGTGGGAAGCTGGACCGTGAAAGGCTTTCCAGGGTCCGGCGCGGTAATCACCTGTGTGCCGACCACTCCGTTGGCCTCGCGCTTGATGAACCAGGTATCCGCCAGATCCCGCGGAACGAGCCCCACGATGCCGCGCTCATGGCCGGGGCCTTCGTCGTCGCCCAACACCATGAAGTAGATGATACCCTGGTTGCCCGGCAGATCGTCAAGCAGATCGTTAATATACCAGGGCGTGCCCTTGAACGACGTGATGCCCGCGGTGATTTCGCCGCGGATGGGGTCGAACCACGTTTCCATCACCATCGGCGGCTCGCCCGCGCCCGCCCCGAAATACAGGTTCGCGAAGGTTCGCTGAGCGCGGCTGTTGCTCATGATGGCCGTGGGGCGGCCCTGATTGGACTTGATCAGGTTGTAGGCCTGATCCATGGCGGCGAAGGTCAAAGCCGCGCCGCCCATGGCGATGGTCTGCCCTGTGCCGACCATGCCGGTGAGGCCGGGAAAGGTGGTGACGGCGCCGGTGGTTTCGCCGAGGCGCTGAAAGTAGCGGTAGAGCAGGCGAATCTTGGCCAGTTCGAATTCGATCTGCTTGAGCTGTTCGGGATAACGCACGCGGTCCAGATCGGCCATGCATATCTGGTAGCGCGTCATCAGCGACACCAGTTCGAAGACGGCTTCGCTGTCGGGAGAGTCCGTGCGCTCGGTCACTTCGCTGTCGCAAGTACCCGTGCTGAGGTCCGCCAGCGACGCTTTGTTGAAGGCGGGCGTGCGGGCGAAGGACACCTGCGTGCCCTCGATGCCCTTCCAGGCCCATGCGCGGGGGATTTGCAGTTTGTAAGGGAAGTTTTCAATCAGCCAGGACTGCTTCAGTTTCTGAAGCAGCAGCGAAACGTTGGTGAGCGCCATTTGGGTCCTTTCTGGTACGGACCAAGAGCATACCCCCCCCCAGTGTCATGGTTTGGTCACATGTCGCAGTAATATTGAATTAAATATTCTCTACTGCGGCGTTGTGGCGGGTTACGGCCAAGGCGGCTGTGGATTCTCTCGGCGTCGCTCATTGACCGCGACCCGCAAACAGTCCGGTGGACTGTTTGCGTTGCGAAGCAGCCCGGCGCACAAGCCGGGCGTAGGCGAAGCAGAAAGGCGTCGTGAGTCTGAAAGCGCGCAGGAAGGATGGGCGGCTAGACGGGACTCGAACCCGCGACCCGCAAACAGTCCGGTGGACTGTTTGCGTTGCGAAGCAGCCCAGCGCAAAGGCCGGGCGTAAGCGAAGCAGAAAGTTCACCTTGAGTCTGAAGGCCCGCGCAGGAGAGATGGGCGGCTAGACGGGACTCGAACCCGCGACCTCCTGAGTCACAGTCAGGCGCTCTAACCAACTGAGCTACTAGCCGCATCGCGCAACGGGCGCAAAGTAGCAGCAACCCGTGCCGCGTCAACGGCCCGGCTATCGAATCATGTGGTGCTGCACGCCAGCCGACAGCACCGCCACAGGGTCGTTCAGGGCCGGCGCCGACGAGAGCCAATAGGCTTCAGCGTGGGCGCACCCGGCCTTCAGGCCCAGTTGGGCGGTGAGGCTCATGTACTGGTCCAGGAAACCCTGGGCCGCCATGCGGGTTTCCGGCTGCCCCGAGACTGGTGTGAACTGGCTGGAGTAGCACTCGATGGCGCGACGCTTTCTCTCGATTACACGCGATACATCAACATAGAAAGCCGGCTCGAAGTGCCTGCTGTAGCGCCCGTGAACCAGCCGGATCACCCGGTGCGGAGAGATACGGCTCTTGTACCCCTTGAGCCCCGCGAGGTGAACGGCACGCACCGCCAAAGCGGCGGCGGCTTCATGGTCAGGGTGATGGCACTGCAGGTAGGGGGCAATCACTACGCGCGGCTTCAGCTTTCGCAGAAGTTCCACCAGCCTGTGGGTGCTTGCGTCGTCGGCCCGGATGAAGCCGTCCTTGAGGCCTGCAAACTCGAGGACAGAACAGCCCATGACCTTCGCTGCCGCCCTGGCCTCGCGCACGCGCTGTGCGGCGGTGCCGCGCGTGCCCATTTCGCCTTTGGTCAGGTGAATGACGCCCGTGCGATAGCCCTGTTCGGCGGCCACACAAAGCCAGCCTCCGCTCGTCATTTCCACGTCGTCGGGGTGTGCGCCGATGGCAACAAGGTCCAGTGAATCCGGCATGATTCCTCAATTCAAAACGGCCCGCACCACCAGCCAGGCCACTGAAATCAGGGCTCCGGCAACAAAGGGCGCCCATGAAAGCACATAAAGCGCCAGCCCCGTCTTGGGCCGCTTGGGGTTGTCCACGTAGTTCAGGTAGCGCCGTTGCACCAGATTGCCCTGCCGTTGCAGTGTGTTCAAGCCGCGCCCGCGCCAACGGAAGAAAAAGCTCCAGATCATGCCGGCCACCATGGGAGTCAGGCCCATGGCGAAGTGCGCGGCTGTGGCGCCGCGTCCGATTGTGGGGGCGTGCAGACCGATCCACGTGATGCTGCCTACGGCCCCGAACAAGATGGCATTGGTGGCGAACTGCCGCGCCATGGGGCCGAGATCGGCGCGCTGCTGCAGCTCAATTCGCGGGCTGAAGAGAAGCCTGAAAGATCGTCTGATTTCTCCGGCTGGGTGCGCGATGTGCGCCAGCGCCCACACGCCCACGAGGATTCCGAGCAGATGCAGCAAAAGCGTGCCACGGCGCATGTCCTGCTGGACTTCGCGTGTATGCCAGAAATCCCAGCCGCACAGCGCCATGCCCAGCAGGCCCAGTGCGAATACGGCGAGGGTCAACATCCAGCGCCAGGCGAAGTCTCTATGATCCTGCGACGGAACCTCGTGCATGGCGTCGAGCCGGCGATAGGTGCCCTGTTCAACCAGGCCCACGGCCAGCACACAGAGCAGCCCGGCCCCGAACATCTGCACGGCGATGATGGCTGCCTCGCGCGACCGCGTCAAAAGCGCGATCAGCACAGCACCGAAGCTTGGCAGCAGATACACCCACTTGGCCCGGCGGCAGGCCTCGGCAGCGAAGTAGCCGCGCAACTCGTGGGTCTCGACGCCGGCGCGGGCCCAGAACAGCACCGCCTGGGTGCCGTCAAAGGCGTTGCGCAGGCCGATGGTGGACCACTCAATGAGCGAACCAAAGCCCAGGGTCATGACGGCCGACAGCACCCCGGGGTACAGCAGGTGCGTGCGCAGGTCAATGTTGGCCGGACCGCTGACTACGAGCGTGGTCAGGAGGAACAGGCTGGTGGCCATGGCCAGTACGAAGACCTTGCCCAGCAGGGCAAACCCAATGCCCTCCGTGGAGCTTTCCTGAACCTGCCGCTGCCAGTGATCCAGGGCCGCCTGAAGCTCGCGCACGCTCTGGAAACGGGCCTCGCGGTCGCTCTCAAGGCATTTCATGCAGATGGCCTCAAGCCCTCGTGGAATGACGGCCGCCCTGTTGCGCTGGCTGGGGGGCAAGGGGCGCTCGCTCGCGACTTTGCTGATCAGATCGCTGGCCGTCTTGGCCGAATAGGGAGGCTCAAGAGCCAGCAACTCGTAGAGTATGGCGCCCAGGGAGTACAGGTCGCTGCGTTCGTCGATCTTGTCGCGCTCTCCCCGCGCCTGCTCCGGAGGCATGTACGCGGGGGTACCGACGACCTGGCCGTCGAGGGTCTGGTCGCCGGGCGTCTGGAGTCGTGAGGTGTCCACTTTGAGCGAAGCTTTGCTTCCGTCCTCGGGCTTTTTCAGCACGCGGGCCAGTCCCCAGTCCATCAACAGAACTTCTCCGAAGTCTCCCAACATGATGTTGTCAGGCTTCAGGTCGCGGTGAATGACTCCCCGAGCGTGGGCATAGGCCACACAGTTGAGTAGTTGCCCAAATACATAGAGGCGGCGGCTCATGGGCCATTGGTCGCGGGTTTCTCCTTCACTTTGGCGAAGGCCCCGAATGACCGAAGCGAGGCTCTTGCCCTCCACAAGCTTCATCGTGAAATAGGCGCGCCCGTTGCCGTCCACCCCCAGTTCATGGACCGGTACGATGTTGGGGTGCGACAGCTGTCCCTGAACCTGGGCTTCTTCAATAAAACGGCCCCGCGTCTGCCCGGTCTGACGGTCGGCGCGGCTGACTTTGAGGGCAACAGGGCGGCGCAGGTCGCGGTCCACCGCTTTGAACACGATACCCATGCCGCCGCGCCCCAGTTCGGTCAGCAGTTCGTAACGGCCCAGTTCAGCAGGATTGGCGGAGTTGATAATGCGGGTTGTGGCGTTCGAGGGAGCCTCGACGCCGGCCGCCGGACCCAGTTCGACGAGCGTCTGGCCGTCACCGGCGCGTACGGCAATGGTGCTCATGATACTGGGATGCCCCAGCGTCTGGCCTGGCTTGACCGGCGGCAGATCGACAGGCGGCGGCAGTCCGTCGGCGTCCAGAATCTCACCCACATCCTCGATGGCCGAGTCCACGGTGTCCCGCGGGGCGCGGGTCTGCGCCTGGGAGTCCTGAGGCGATGCCTTGCCCTCCTTGCTATGTTGCGAGTCGGACGCCATACCTTGGCCTGTGGATGTGTGGCGTATCAGGCTAACTAGCGGCGCGGAAGCTGACAGCGAGCAATCATCATGAAAACACGCGCGCTGTTTCCGAGGGGACCCCTGGTCAGCCTGCTGGGCTTGAGGCTCGTTGCGCCTCCCATGGCGCCGTGGCCACGCTTTGGGGAGCCCTGCCTCTATGAGGTACGTCGCCTCAGCGAAGAGCCGACTGTCGCCATGATCAGGGCGGCCGCCGCCTCCGGCATCACGCTGTTCGACTCGGACTGGGCATCAGGCAATGGCCACGCCGAAGAGATCCTCGGTCGCGTACTGCGCGAGACGGGCGTGGACTGCCTGCTGTCCACGAAGGGGGGGCCGCGTTTTGACTTCGCGGGCAGGTTGATCCACGACAACTCGCGAAGCAACCTGATGAATCAATGCGAGGACTCGAGGCAGCGTCTGGGACGCCAGCAAATTGACCTCTACAGCGTTCAGGGCCAGGACGATAGCGTCGAGTTGAAGTTGACGGCCCGGGGACTGAACGACCTCGTGCATGGCGGCCGCGTGCGTGCTTTGGGGGTCGCTGACTTCTCTCCCTTGGCAGTCGAAGAGCTCATGAGGTATGCGCCTATTCAGGTGATACAGGCGCCAATCAACCTTCTGGAGCGCAGCAGCATTCAAGCCTGGCACCAGCTGTGTAGCCGGTGTGGGCTGGGTCTGATTGCCACAGATCCCTTGGCCAAGGGCTTGCTGTCGGGCACCTTCAATGGAAGCGAGACCTTCCCCGAGATTGACCCTCAGCGTGCGGGCCCGCTGTTCCAGCCGCCCAAATTTGAGCGTGCCGCCAGATTTTCGGCATCGCTGGCAGACTTTGCCCAAGCCCGGGGCCTGACCCGCGAGGTGGTGGCCCTGGCATGGGTCCTTGCACTGCCGGGCGTAACCTCGGTGTTCATTGAACCCCGAAACGAGCAGGAGTTGCGATCCTGGCTTGCTGCGGCCGACTTGGAACTCACAGAATCCGACAGGCACCTGATTGTCAAGATGCTTGAAGAACAGGGTCTGTAGGAAGACCTGTACATGACTTTTTAGCTACCCTTTGCAGACCTGAAAGCGTTCTAGTGTGGGGCCCGACACGCGCGTGCAACTTCGCATCATGAGAATTCCGCTCTTTTGCCTCCTGGTTGTGTTTGCCTCGCTCCTGGCCGCGAACGAAATCGGCGTAGCCACAGGCGACAAGGCCTGGTTTGTTCTGTCCGATCCGCTGGGTGAATCTGGCGAAGGCTTGAGCGAGTTTGCCGGCGACCCGGGCTTGCCCTCGCCGGACTGGGAAATCTGGCCAGACGGTCAATGGCCCGCAACCGAACTCTGGCATTACGACGCCAACTCACGCCGGTTCACTCAGGCCACCGATGTGCTTGGTGCAGGGGAAGAGGGGCGCGTCAAGTTTCGTCGCACGCTCTATGCTCCCTTTGCCGTCAGCGGTCAGGTCTACGTGCTCCACTTCGATCCCTACCGGCAGGTTCTGGGAAGCCCTGGGGCTCTGTGCCACATTGTGAAGCTCGATCCCGGCCTGCGCGAGGCAAAGGGTACGCTGCCCCAGGCGGCTGTTTTGCTCAAAAGCGATCACTTCATCGATGCTCCGGCAGTTTCGCCCGACGGACGCCATGTCGTTTTTCGCGCGGCCGTCAACAAGTCCTGGGTCCTGCGCGTGTATCGCGTCTCGGACTGGTCGCTCGTGGCTGAAAGTGAAGCGGCGACGTGGGCGCGCCCCGTGTGGGTCAGCGACTCCGGCCTGGCCTGCATCGCCCATGAAGGTGCCGAGCGGCCCAAGTTCTCCAGCGAGAACCCGGCCCCGGCCAAGGGCACGCTGCGGTTGCTGAGGCTGGGCGAGAAGTTGACTCACACGCCGCTTCTGGAAGGTGTATTCCCGCTGGACCACTACTCACGCAGCCTCGCCTACGACTTCTCACGCAAGGTTCTCGTGCTGGCGCGCAAAGAAGGAGAATCCCTGGTCGTCGAGTCCAGGCCGACTGAGCCAGGGGCTGGCGCGCGCGAACTTGCCCGTGTCGATCATCTGCGGGGCATCGTCGTGGATGGGGCCACGGTCTTTATTGCGGGTGTGCGCGACCAGGCGGCCGATGATGCTAAGAAGTCCGATCGCCGGTTGGTCACGATTGTTGTGCGGCCGCGCGCCAGCCGCGACGAGTCCGGCGAGAAGGACGAGTTTCTGGCGGTGGCGCGGCGCGAACTATCAACCGATGGGCGCGGCGGGCTTCAAGACCTTGGCTCCGGCATTGGCTGCTATCTGGAACCCGTACTCAACCCACTCTATGCCGACAACCAGCGTCAGCCCGCATTGCTGCACACGATGTTTGTGCTGAACTGGCCGGGCTGCGACAGCATGCGCAATCCCCGCATGTTGCAGCTGCTCAGTGCTCAGGCGCGCCGCTTCAAGAGTATCGAAGATTACAAGCGCACGGCCGGCAGGCGTACCTTCCAGGATGGCATTCAGAGCACCCTTCTGGCATTCGACCTGGACATCAAAATCAACGACCCCGCGGTCAAGAACAAGAAAGCGCGCTACCTCGAACTCTATGACGGCAGTGCGGCATCGCGCAAAGGCAAGGGCCGCATTCGGGTGGAAGACAACATCGGCGGCAACTGGATGGTCTATAGCGTTCACGGCGACGGCAAAGACAGCGGCGACACCGTGTACGACAACACCACGGTAACGGAGGATGGCAAGCTGGCCGCGACTCCTGCGGCGCGCTCGGGCATGTATGAGAAGCTGCTGGGCCAGATTGAGAGTCGCCGCCTGCTGATATTGATGGGGCTGGAGAAGTCGTCAGAGGCGGGTGGGCTGGTGTATGAAGGGCGCAGTGTCTGGCGCGATCCTATCACCGGCACGGAACGGCGAATCTGGAACTATCGGCGCAAAGGTGAAGGACGGCAGCAGAGCGCCCAAATGGGCTTCATTGCCGACGCACCCTACGCCAGCGCGGAGATGCCCAACGCCCACCCATTGCTAGTCGCGGCTGTGGTCTTTGGCATGGGGCAAGGCAATGTCAACAGTTCCGTGCTTGCTTTTGACTACACCAGTTACGTCGAGCTGCCCGATCTCAGCGGAAACGGCGCGCCCTCCATGCTGCTTCCCAAAGTGATTCGCGCCTACCAGCGAAACGAGAAGGGCGAGCGCGAAGAACAGTTCAGCGCCACTCTGCTCACGCAGTTCGACCATGAAGTACGGCACGTGCGCGGCGGCAAAATCCGCTGCGGATTTAACGTGGTGGGGGCCCGGCAGGAGAAGAATTTCACCGAGCTGGAGATGGGCATCAGCCCCTGACCCGATTGATGTTCTCAGAATGACAGCGGAAGCGCGGCAAGCTCAGGGCACGACAACGGTGATCACGTGTGAGCTGGCCGCGCCGCTGACGAAAGTCTGGGCGATGGCGGGCGCAATGTTCACGGTTACCGTATAGGTCCCTGGTGTGGCGCCGAGGGGCACTACAATGCGGCCAAAGGAACTCACGCTGACATTGGCCGGTGAGCTTGACACGAACTGATAGTCGACAAAGCCGGGCCCTCCGGAGTCGCCGTAGGTTTCGAGGGCAATCCCGCCGTAGTACTCGACGGCGAAGATGCGCGTGGCGTACTCCTGGCCTGGTGCAACGCGAACAGTGCCGGGGACTCTCAAGACAAAGTCATAGGTGTAGGTGAAGCCGTTGATGTTGCGCGCTGGCGTCAGCGCAGTGAGCAGATTGTCCAGGTCGCCGCCGGCCGCAATGGAAGTGTTATCCGGCGCGCGCAGGCGGTCAATGTTCCCCGGCGCCAGGTAGTCATTGAACAGCGCATCACGCAGGATGTTGGCGGCACTCAGGTCAGGCATGGCAATGCCAGTGTTGGGAACCAGGCCAATAGAGCCATTGAGCATCCCGTCGTCGCGGCAGTCGCGGCTCATGCCCAGGTAGAAGTCCCACACGTTGGAAACGCCGATGTTGCGCGCCACCTGGCCCAGCGCTGCCAGGACGTAGGCATAGGTCCAGTCCTTGCCGAAGGAACCGCTGCTGGCGAAGTCGACCGGAACTCGGCCACGAAGGGCGCCCAAGCCGAAGAACTGCGCCACGTTCTGACTCATGATGCCGAACATCCCGGCAGAAACGCCGCCGTAGAACTCCCCGCGGGTTACGGCGCAGGTCGTCAGGGGCGTAACATCCACCGATCCGGCGGAGTAACCGTCAAACATCGGCAGCACGCTGTAGAGAACGTGACCGGCCGTCATGATGTGGAACTTCTGCGTCGTGAAGGTGGCGGGATTGCCGCCGTCGGACACCACTCCGGCAACGTTCTGGCCCCTGACTTCGACGACAATGGGCCCGCGGTAGGACGGGTCGCGCACGATGGCCTGATAGATGCCATTGTCAAATGTCGTTGTGCTGCCCAGGGCCTTGGTGTCGTCGAATTCGATGGAGCCATCGCTGCGTACCGGGCGCAGCGTAACCTGGGCAAACCGGACAGCGCCGCCCAGGCTTACCGTGCCGCGAACGAAGACGCCGCCGGATGGATTCACGGTCGTAGCCGTGGATTCGGCGCCTTCACCGATGACCTTGGCAACGTCTACGCGCTGGTCGAAGTCGCCGTTACAGGCGGCGACCAGCGTGGCCAACAGCAGAAGCTGGAGTGTGGCAAGGCGCTTCACGCTACTCGATTTCCTTGCGCGAGGTGACAACCTTGTCCACCAGCCCGTACTTCAGGGCATCCTTGGCCGGCAGCCAGAAATCACGGTGCACATCCTTTTCCACCTGCTTGAGCGTTTGCCCGGTTTCGTCGGCCACAATCTGGTTGTACTGCTCCTTCATGCGCTCGATTTCCTTGGACAGGATTTCCAGGTCGCTGGCCTGACCTTGGGCGCGCATGCTGGGCTGATGCAACAGGAAGCGACTGTTGGGGGTGCAAAAGCGCATACCCTTCTTGCTGCCCAGGTGAATCATCACGGCCGCCGAAGCGCAGATCCCGCACACGATGCTGCGTACCGGCGGGCGAACAAACCGCAGGTAATCGAGAATGGCAAAACCGCTGTCTGCACTGCCGCCCGGGCTGTTCACCACAATAGTGATGGGCTTATCAGCGTCGTCGCTCTCCAGCACGGTCAGCTGAGTAATCACGCTGGCGGCCAGCTTGTCATCCACGCCCTTGGAAACCAGAATCGTGCGCGTCTTCAGCAGCTTGGACATGACATCCATGCCGCGCTTGGCCTTCTTCTCGCCCTTGTCGTCCTTTTCGTCTTTCTCGTCCTCTTCGTCTTCATCTTCGGGCGAGTAGCGTGCCAGCAGCAGTTCGTCGTCAAATTCGAGCATGATGGATTCCTGTGTTTGCGCGGCGGAACTTCAACATGAATCGGCGCGGCATTCAAGGCGGCGCCTGAACTTCAAACGGGTTCCCGAGGACAATCATTCCTGCGGGTTCAGGCGATTGCCCGGGGTTCGCCCTGCCCGGGCCTTCCGATGGGGGCATCCTTGGGCAGTTTCGCCTTGCCGAACGGCGGCAGCTTGCGGGAGTAGTCCGGATACTCTGTGCCCGTGATGGACTGTTTGGGCCTCAGAAAGATCACGAGCTGCACCGCGCCCCAGATGATGATCAGGACTGACAGGAACTGGCCCATGGTCATGCCAATTGCATTGAGGAACGCGGCTGTGGCGCCCAGTTCAGCGCCCTTGGCTGGGTCTACCGCGATGTCAGGCTGGCGTATGAGTTCGGCGGGTATCCGAAACACCGCATAGCCGATAAGGAACAGGCTGCCCAGCACACCCGGCCGAATGCAGTACCGCCTCAGCCACCAGATGAGAATCAGCAGGATGAAGCCCTCGAAGAACATCTGGACCAACTGGCTTGGGTAGCGGCCGTAGAAGAGCGGCTCGAACTGTTGCCAGATCTCCGGTTTCACGGGCAGGATGCCCCAGTCGGGAGGCAACTTGTCGGCGTTGGGGTGCTCTTTAAACCAGTCCTCCCGCATGGCATGCAGCAGGCCCGGGTAACCCGGGCTGTCAACGTCGGTGGGGAACTTCATGGCATACCAGGGCAACTGAGCAGCGTCCGTGAGGGGTTTTCCCGCAGCGTCATTGATCGTGCGCCCATACAGCTCGCCATTGATGAAGTTGCCAAACCGAACGGTGGTCACGCCAATAGGGACTACATGCACGCAGGCATCTCCGATGTTCCAGAACTGGAGCCCTTTGACGCGGGCATAAATGAGCTCGGCAGACACGACGCCGATAATTCCCCCGTGCATGCTCATGCCGCCCTTCCAGACCTCCAGGCTCTGGACAACCCGATCCCACAGCGGCTTGTTCATTGAGTTCAGGACGATTTCGTCGAACTGATAGAAGAACAGATGGCCCAGGCGTCCACCCAAGAAAGTGCCGATGACGCCCACGATGATGATGTTGGTGCAGTCCTCCACGCTTACGCGCAGATGGCCGATGCGCTGCAGCCAGCGCAGCACGTAGTAGCCGATCGTGAAGGCCACCACGTACATCAGGCCGTACCAGCGCAGGGCCAGGGGACCACCGACTTTGAAAATGACAGGGTCCCAGTTGATGTGTTCGATTAGTCCCAGCACGCCGACTCCTGGCTCCAGCCGCTCGCAGCCCGCCAAAGGGCGCGGCTATCTTGCGAGCATCCCGGGTGTCGCACCGGTTCGATACGCTCACCGCAGCGCAACGTCCGCAATCTAGGGCACGCGAAAGAGAGGCGCAAGGTGCGGCTGCGCTTGTCGGGGGCCTTGCTTTAGGACGGTCCCGTCCTGATACTGCTTTGATACGGGGGAAAGAGGGCAAGACCATGAAGCCTAAGAAGGGCAAGCGATCCGGGGCGCGGATCGCCAAGGGGCGCAAACAGAACGTCACGGGCAGCAGGAAGACCAAGGCGTCTCGCAAGAGCAGCAAACCAACCAAGCCGGCGAAGTCCGCCAAGAAACCCGCCAAAAACTCCAAACGAGCCAAGCCGGCTGCGGGCACTCACAGAAAGTCATCGGCGCTGAAGCCCGCATCCAGCCCAGTGCTGGGCCGATTCGACGTCGCCATCGTGGGCGGAGGCCCCGGAGGCAGCACCCTGGCCGCTCTGTTGCGCAAGCAGGGGCGCAGCGTGTGCATTGTGGAACGCGAAAAGTTCCCGCGATTCCGTATCGGGGAGTCTTTGCTGCCCTTCTCCATCGACATCTGGAAGAAGAGCGGCGCCTTGCAGAAGATTCACGACAACGGGTTCATGGTCAAGCGCGGAGCTCGATTCGTCATTGACGAAACTCTTGAAGAAGAGTGCTTCTGGTTCAAGAACGGTCTGGACAAGGACCATCCCTACGCCTTTCAGGTGCAGCGGGCGGATTTTGACAAAGTCCTGCTCGACCACGCCGCGGAGATGGGTACCAAAGTGTTCCAGCCCTTGAGCGCGACTTCGTTCAGTGCCGGGGCGGACAAGGCGGTGCTGGAAACGACGGGCGGCCGGATAGAGGCGCAGGTGGTTTGCGACGTTTCCGGCCGCTGGACCTTCATGAGCAGCCGTCAAGGCCAGCGCAAGATCCATCCCACGCACCGCAAGGTGACCGCCTTCAATCATTTCACCAACGTGGTGCGCTGTGAACAGGACCCCTCCAACATCATCATCGTGCGCTTTGGCGACACCAAAATGGGCTGGTTCTGGCTCATTCCGTTCTCGGACGGCACGACCAGTGTCGGCGTGGTAGCAGACGCCGAGTACTACCGCCAGGCCAACTTGTCGGCGGAGCAATTCTTGTGGAAGAGCATCAAGGAAAGCCGCGCCATGGAACCGCGCATGCGCCATGCCGTGGCGTGCGGCGAGTACCGCAGCGAGGCGGATTTCAGCTTCACCAGCGACCGCCACGTGGCGGACCGGCTGATCAAGGTGGGCGATGCCGGCGCGTTCATTGACCCGGTTTTCAGCTCCGGCGTGTTCTTGAGCACCAAGGCAGCCGAGCTGGCCGCCGAGACTCTGGACAGTGCCTTTGCCGCCAATGACTTCAGCGCGAAGATGTTCCAGGACTATGAGCAGAAGATTCGCAGCGGCACTGCCGTTTTCTGGGCCTTTATCGATGCTTTCTACAATCGCGATTTCCTGAAGCAGATGGTCACCAGCCGCAGGCGGCCCTTGCTGCAAAGCAGCATCACCAGCTTGCTCGCCGGAGACATTTACAACATGGACAACGCCCTCATTACCTACCTCACCGGTCAGGGTGGTGCCTTTGCCGACGAGGAAATGAAGGCGCTCGTGGGCTAGTACGGCATGCCGGTCGTGAAAAGGCGAGGCGCGGCGAATGCCGCGCCTCACCTTTTTGGAACCAGGTACTCATGGATTGTTGCCAAACGAATCACACCCAGCTTGCGCTGGGTGTGTTCGGCGTAGAAAACGGCTTGGGGGCCGGTCTTCCAACCTATGCTTCGCAACCCTCATGCCAATGTTGAACCTGCGCAAGTCCCTATGCCAATTGACTTGCAACGATTCCATTTCGTAACACCCGGCTTTTTCCCTGTATAGAAAATGCCCAAGTGCTGGTAACTATGCACTCAGCGTAACCAGGGCGGCGTCAGCCTGCGTACTCCTCATCCTGTGTGATGCTGGACAGGACCCAGTCGAACGTACCGCTGATGACTTTGCTGCCGCAGTACTCACAGATGCCCGCCATGTTCACTCGATCCAGGGGGGCGCCGCAACTTGGGCAGCGGCTGGGGTCGCCGCTGGGCTTGCCGGCAGCCTCGGCTCGACGAATCAGCGTCCAGTACTCGGAGAACCGTCGAATGACCTTCGGGTTCCCGCCCACGGTCTTGCCGTTCCGATCCCTGTACCAGTCACGCATCGAGGCGAAGATGCGTACGGTAGCCGCGTCGTACCAGGCGTCGTGCTCGAGTTTCGCAAGCTGGATGCGCTCGATGGTGACTTCCTCCAGAACGTTTCTGACGCCCTGCTCGACGAAGCGCTCAATCCAATAGCGGTGCGCGTCGAACAATGTGTCCGTTTCGAAGGGGCGGAGACGCGAGGCGTCTGCCTCGCTCCAGCCTCGCTGCACCTCCATGAACATGTGTTGAACGCGCTGGGTCAGGGCCGTCAGATTGAACGCCGGGTCGCGGACCTTCAAGGCGCGCAACTGCGACTGAAGCAGGGGCGAGACGACTGTGGGTGCACCCGTGCCCTCTTCAACGCCTCCGCTGGAGATCAGGGGCTCCAGTGCGGCCTGCTTGCGCAGCGTCTGCAGAGTTTTGACCTGCCAGCCAGCCGCTCCCCGCGCCGTCAAAGTGCCGCAGCTTGGACATTTGCCGTCGAGCTTGGGCTCTTCAGGGCTGCCGCAATTGGGGCAACCCAGTTTGAGCGTCTGCTCCGGCGAGCGCGTGACGATGCCGTGAGGGCGGGCAAACGTCAGGCGTTGCTCCAGCAGCAGGCGCCGTGATTCGCCCCCGGACTGCTCGAGCAAATTGGCCTTGAAGCGGACGGAGATTCGCTGCTCTGCGTCCGTAACCTCGGCACTCTCGATTTCCGTAGCTCCCACCACGATATTGGAAGCCGTAGCACCGCTCTGGTTCAGTTTTTCACGCAGTGTCGGCGTCAGGTAGGGCGCGATGCTGCCGTCGCCTTTGCCCCGTGACTCGTGGAGCTTGGTGAAAATCAGGTGGGCGAAATCCAGAAACAACACCCTTGAGAAGTTCGGGTCGCGCTCAAGGATCGACGCAAAGCCGCGCTCTTGAGCACCCCTGCCTGGCGCGCGAGCGCCGCGATATACCTTGCCCTCGATGGTTCGCTGCTTTTCGCGCTGGGACTGGCGCCACCACCAAAAGCCGCCCCAGGCCAGGGCGACGATGATGGCAAGGCAGAGCACCTTTCCGACGGGTCCGCCTTCCATCCATAGCCAGAGCAGCAGGCGGATGAGCTGCACAATGAGGTAGATCAGGGCGCCAATGTCGCCGTCGCCGCCGCCGCCGCTCCCGCCGCCCCCTCCTCCGCCACTGAAGGAATCACCGCCGCCCGCGCGGGCAAGCAACTCGGCTGCGGCTATGCCGCAGGCAAATTGCATCAGGAGAATGGCGGCAATGCGCTTGGGTCCCACATCAGCCCCTGTACTCTTCGTCTTGTTCTATGCGGCAAAGCACCCAGTCGAAATCCCCGCTCACCATCTTGCTGTTGCAGTAGCCGCAAATGCCGGCCTGGTTAATTTTGTCCAGAGGAGCACCGCAACTGGGGCACTGGCCTTGAACAGAGGGCCGGTGCGGCCGGTCGCTGCGGCGAATGAAGGTCCAGTATTCGCTGTAATCACGCTTTTCCTTGTGGTCGCCCTTGTAAAGGTTGCCCTGGGCGTCCAGCGTGTAGTCCAGCATGCGCGCGAAGATGCGGGCGGTGACGGTGTCGAACCAGGCGTCGTGCTCTATCTTGGCCAGGTCAACCCGGTAGACGTCAATTTCCTTGATGATGGCGCGCAGGTCCTGCTGGTCGTGACGCTCAAGCCCGAAACGAACGCTGTTGTAAAGCCCGTCAGACAAGTGGGGCCTCAGCCGGCCGACGTCTCTCGCCGCCCATCCCAACTGCAGCTCCTTGAACACATGAGAAGCGCGGTTCACGAAGGACTCATGGGAGAATCCCCTGTCGCGGGCGGTCAACGCTCGCAATGCGGCCTGCAGGCCTGAATGCACAAAGGTCGGCCGATCCAGCCCGGCGCTGTGATGTCCCAGCCTGCGTTGCTCCGCGCCGCGCGCTTCGCTGCGCCGTGTCTCCACGGCCACCACCTGCCAGGCCATTTCTCCGGTGGCTGAAAGGCTGCCGCAACTGGGGCAATGCCCGCTGCTGCGCGGCTCTTCGGGGCTGCCGCAGGCGGGGCATCCCAGTCGCATGACCTGGGCTGGATCAGGCGTCAACACTCCCTTGGGGCGCGAGAAGACCAGGACCTGTTCCACGAAATCCTTGAGCCTCGTGCCGCCCTGCACCCGGAACAGATTGGCGCGGAACACGACGGCAATCTTTGTGGCGGCGGCATGCTCAGTCACGGACTCCACGCGGCGCCCACCCACAACAACGCCATCGATGACGACATCTTCGGCGGGAATCGCGGCACGCAGGGGCGCGCTCACGTACGGCATGATGGAGTCGCGCTTGCCGTCGCGGCCCCGCGCCTGGTGGTACTTGACGAACACCAGGTTGGCGAACTCCACAAACAGGGGGCCGGAGAAGTTGGGGTCCGTGGCGCGAATGGTCGCTGCCCAGTCGGGTGGGGCGCTCAAGACGCTCGCCGCCGCACGCTTGACTGACCTGCGTTCGAACTTGTCGATAAGCCAGCCCACGGCGCCCACGACCAGAAGCGCGGCAAAGCCGATGAAGCCCGCAATGGGGTCATCCGACCCGCCGCCGCTGCCGTAGTCGCTGCTGTCTGAGGAACTGTAGCCGCTGGAGCTACCCCCGTAGTCACTGCTGGAACCACCGTAGTCACTGCCGCCGCTGTAGTCACCACCGCAGCCAAAGTCGGCATGCAGCGGTTGCGCCCAGACGCCCAGAAGCGTCGCCAGCATCAGCAGTTTCAGTAGCGTTCTTGCCATGTTAGGGGAGCCGGATGATCGGTCTGTCAGGCAGTTCGTTCACATCGCCGGCAGCGCGAGGAAAGGACTCGGCGCACAGGCGACCCAGTTGCGCGATAGCATCCTCCAAGCCCTCGATGGCTTCACCCTTGTGGTTGAGCAGGGCCGCCAGCACTTCATTCAGGCGCGCCTCCTTGACCTTGCGCTCCAGTTGAACGTCGGCGAGAAGGCGGGCCTCTCCTTCAAGGACACTGACATAAAGCAATGCCGCGTTGCGCTCCTCGGTGAAGCTCGCGTTCTGCTCGTAAAACACGCTGCCTGCCGCCTGAGTCACGGCCGCATGCATCTGCGCACGAGGAATGAACAGGCGCTGCAAGGCGGGCATCCTGGCGACAGCAAAGGCTGCGCAGGCGCCCGCCACGCAGGCTTCAGCCAGCAGCCACAGCGCGTCAGGGCGGCCCGTGGTGAAAAAATGAACCCAGTAAAGCGCGATGAAAACAAACAGGGCCACAGCCGCGCCGGCTTTGAGGGTTTTTCCTTCATAGCGGGAGGACGCCGGGGCCAGCACCACAATGAACTCACAGGATGTCGCCGCTTCCGCCGAAGCGATGGCGGCTTCAAGGCGCTTGAGGCCGGCGTCACTCAGCACGCGTCTGTCTCGCAGGGGAGAACCCATGGTTACTCGCTAATCTGCCGCAATCGGGAAGGCCGTGAAGTTACAAAACCGCTGCGAGATTCGTAATCTGGCTTCGGCTGGGCAAGGGCGAAGACCTCCGTACCACATGGCCATTCAATACCACAAGCTGCTGGACCGGATTCTTGTCAGGCGCGCGGGCGAACGTGAGTCACTGCAACGTCAGGTGGACGAAAATCGTCCCATGCCCAAAGTGATGATGGCCCTGCTGTGCATATCCCTGGCGGGTCTGTTCACGTTGCTGGGCATTCTGCCGGTCTCTCTGATCCTGCTGGTGGGGGCTGTTCTCTCAGCCATCAATGCCTTCGCCACATGGAAGCAGGCGGCCAAGGCAGACGCGGCCTTGGACAATGAGCTGCAGGAGGAGGAGTATCGCCGCTATCTGCTGGGAAAGCTCGGCCCCCAGCGCTTTGACCAACTCGCAGGGGCCGTCGCGGCGGGGGGGAGCGATGCCAGCATCCAGGGTTGGCTCAAACCGCTCGATTTTGATGCCCACGACATCGAATATCTCCTGTGGCTTGCAGAGAACATCGTGGCTCAAGTGCGGGAAGGTGTCGAAGCTGTGGGAGGCATGGGCCCCGGGCGGGGGGCGGGCCGAACCCCCTCTCCCCCGGCGGGCAAGGCACCCGAGAAAACAGCCGCAGAGTCTCTGCCCCAGCCAGCGACCCTGCCCAAGCCGGAGTTGCGCAACCTCTCGCCTGAGGAGATCGAGAAGTTCAAGCGGCTGGCGTCTCAACGCAAGGCAGAATTTGAGCGATGGGAGCAAGCTGGTGGCGGCCGTAGTGGTGCGCCGGACGATCCCCTGGGCAAACTTGGCGCCTATACCCCGGCCCAGCTCGAAGAATTGAAGAAGAAGGCCCGAGAGCGGCGTGAACGGGGCAAGGCCCCCAAGTCCACCCTGCCGGCCCCGGCGGCCAAAGACCATCCGGGCAATTTCACGGAAGAGGAGCTGAAAGAGTTGGAGCGTGCCGCCTTGAGCCGCTTCGAACCCCGTCCCAGGGCGGGGCAGGAACAGCCCAACAAGTCAGAGGTGCTGGGCCAGGTGTTCAGCCCGGAGGACATTCAGGCACTCGCGGCCAAGATCGAGCGCCAGGCCCGCGAAGAGTCGCCTGCGAAGGAAAGTGACGGCAAGGCGCTGCCTGCCGCAGACGAATCGGACTGGGATTCTTCCGCCAAGCGCGACTAAACCGGCTACGCAGGGCCGGTGAAAGGGACAAACCTGCAGGCACTGCCTGCCGGGTTTCAATTCTTCGTAGGAGGGGCTGGCAGCAAGGCCAACACACGCGCACCGAATTCGAGCAGGGTTTCGGCGGCTGCCTCCCGAAGTGCAAACGCAGCAAGCTCTGACGGCTTGGATTCCGCGTTTCCCTCAAGAAGAGCTGATGGGGAATAGCGGTAAATTGTGGCAGAGGAGTCCGCATCTGACAGGGTCAGGCTGCCCTCAGCCCGCGCGATCAGCTTTTCTCCCTGTCGCAGAACGCTGACCTTGATGCTGCCCGCCAGGCGCAGGCGGTAGGGGTAGTCTTTGGCCTTTATGGGGTGCATGTCGGAGGCCAGCGTCAGATCATTGAGCCTCGCCCACTCGGTGGCGGCGGGCAGGAACACCGGTTCGGTCAAGGCCTCTCCGTATTTCTCCTGAACGTCAATGTCCAGCAGCGCCTGCCGGCGAGACGGCACGACAATCTGCCAGCGCCAGGCGGGCAGCGACAGTCCAAGTCTTCGGCCGCTCAAGCCATCAAGGTCCAGGCGGGCCTGAACGTAGGCGTAGTCACTTCCGTTGCCTGCAAGCATGAAGACTTTGCAGAAAGCCTGTCCTGCCGTGTTGAACTCGGGAAAACCGCTGATAACGCCGTTGCCCGGTACCTCCACGGCCCAGCGCAAGCTCAACCCCTGAAGGGAGCGACCGCGAAACGACGCGGTAAGAGCCAAATCTTCCTTCGTGCCGCCCATGAGCTGAGCCTTCTGCTTGAGTCCATCCAGCGAAACATTCATCTGGGCCGGCAGGTCGATGAGCGTCAGAGCGGCTGTTTCCGCCGCGCTGAGCGCCTCGCGGTCCACTTCGTTCTCGCCGAGTATGCGCAGCGCAAAGACCCGCACGGAAAGCCAGAAACGTTCGATCCAGGATTTGGCGCGCTGGGCCGCATGGTCAAGCTCCGGTGGGGGGACGTTCTGTCGCCAGAGCTCCAGCGCAAGCGTGAGCAGTCCCTGCGCGCGGTACTTGAGTTCCGAGTACTCGATAGCGCTGACAGCGACGGCCTCAAACCCGTCCGTGGCAAAGTCGCGCTTCACACCCTGACCCAGCTCCGGAGCAAGCAGCCAGGCCGCGCGCCCGCTCAACATATGGCCCAGACGCGTACCGGCCAGTCGTTCCCCCGCCAGATCGATGACCCTTTCTGTGATGAGTTCTTCCAGCAGCATATCGGCTGCCTGCTTGGCGTTGACAGCCGTATCGGCTGCCGCGTAGGCCGCGATATGGGTTTGGCGAGGAAAGTCGGGGTGTTGGCCGTCTTTGGCCCAGGCGGGCACGGACAATGGCTTGATGGCAACGCCTTCTGGCTGAGGCGTGGTGCACCCGGCCGCCAGCAGGGCAAACGCGAGGACGAAACCACAGGACGGTAGGAGGTTGCTCACGATCAATAGGCTTTTCGAGGGTGATGAAAGCGGGGCACTGCGTACTATTTGGCATCACCTGACCAAAGTGGCAAGTCTCGGCCACGCCGGAGCCCTCATGAAGGTTGTCATTCGTTATTGCCTGGGCGTTGTTGCCCTCTGCTGCCTTGTTCAGGCCCCGGGGGCGCAGGATGCCGCCAAGGCTTCCCTTACGGCCCCGAACCTGGAGTCGATAACCGTCGGCGACCTCAAGGGAGACGTCTATTTCCTCGCCTCGGATGAAATGCGCGGCCGCGACACAGCCAAGCCGGAGTCGGACATTGCCTCGGCCTATATTGCCAGCCGCTTTCGCAAGGCCGGTGCGCTGCCTGCAGGAGATAACGGCAGCTACTTCCAGGACGTCCAATTCGCCTATCACGAGTTCGTTGAACCTCCCGTGCTGAAGCTCTACGACTCGCAGAATGCGGGCACCGCCGTTCAGTTGAAGTACGGTCAGGATTTTTCGACCGCAGCGGGCAAACCCATGCCCGTGGCCAAGTGTGAAGTCGTCTTCGCGGGATATGCCGTTACGGATGCTGCCCGCGGCTGGGATGACCTGGGCGGCCTCGACATCAGAGGGAAGGCAGCCCTGATCCTTCGTTACGAGCCCACCGGCTGGCGCAGCGGCAGTTCCATGCGCGGCTGGTCCAGGAACAGCTACCTGGAAACCAAGGCAGCACTATTGCGCAAGGCGGGTGCGGCCGCGGTTCTGATGGTTACCGGCCCTGCGTCCACGGGCGGCATCGACAACTGGGTGCCGCTGGGCAACAGCGAGATCAACAGCGAGTCGCCGCCGCTGGCCCTGGCCGACGAACCTGAGCAGCAAACTGGGCTTGGGCTGCCGTTCTTCAGCGCGAGCGTGAAAGCGGCAGATCAGATTCTGGGCGAGGAAGGAGCGCTCAAGCGCCTGCAGGAAGCGCTGGACAAGGGCGACCGCAAGGCCATGCCGGACCTGTCCTCCAAGCGCCTGGAGTTTGACGTCAAGACGCGCCAGGTGTTCAAGTCCGGACGCAACGTGATTGCCAAAGTTGAGGGTGACCTCGACGAGTGGGTGGTGCTGGGCGGCCATTACGACCACATCGGGCTTGGCTACTTCGGCGCTACGGACGCTCGCACGGCCATGGGCAAAGTTCATAACGGCGCCGACGACAACGCGTCGGGAACGTCGGCCATTCTGGAGATCGCCGAGGCCTTCGCCGGGCAGCGCAAGCCAAGGCGCAGCTTCCTGTTCATCGCGTTCACCGGCGAGGAAAAGGGGTTGCTCGGCAGTGCCTGGTATGCCCGTCACCCGGTAGTGCCCCACGAAAAGACGCTGGCCATGATCAACATTGACATGATCGGACGCGTCAAGAACAGGCGGCTGGAAATGCATGGTATGGCCAGCAGCAAGGCCTTGGCACAGCATGTCCGGGACTGCGCGCCTCTTTTCCCTGAGCTCAGCCTGAAGTTCAACGAGCAGCCAGTCGGGCCCGTTTCAGACATGTGGGCCTTCTACCAGGCAGGCGTTCCCGTGCTGTTTCCATTCAGCGGATACAACGAAGAAATGCACTCGATCAAGGATCGCCCTGAGACGATCAACTACGAAGGTCTGTCCCAGGCGACGCGACTGGTGGCCGAGATTGCCTGGCGCGTGAGTGAGACCCAGGCCTACCCGGACTATCGCGGCACCAACAAGGACGCCATTGGCCCAGACGGCCAATATCGAATCCCCCGGCCCAATCAGCCCAAACCGGCACCCAAAGAGAAGCCTCCCGAAGACTCCGAGAAGGAAGAAGAGTTTTCGATGCCGCGCGGAGACGGCCAGCGGTAGCGCCCAGAACAGGCAGCAGTCTGCTTCACGTCGGTTATGCCGCGGGCAGGCTGATGCGGAAAACGCTGCCTTTGCCAAGCTCACTGTCGGCGTCAATGCGGCCCCCATGGCGAAGGGCCACATGCTTGACGATGCTCAGGCCCAGACCTGTGCCGCCCAGGGCGCGGGAACGGGCCTTGTCCACCCGGAAGAAGCGCTCAAACACGCGCGGAAGCGACTCACGCGGAATGCCGATGCCGGTGTCCGACACGGCGATCTCATGTCGGTCATCATGAGTTGAAACGCTCACGCTGACCTTGCCTCCTTCGGGGGTGTACTTCACGGCGTTGTCGATCAGGTTCTCTACAGCCTCGCTGAGGTCTTCATCGTTCACGACGGCAAAGGCAGGAGCCGCTGCCGGCACCCACTCCAGCGTCACCCGGCGGCGCTCGGCGCGCTCCTTGAACTGGGCCAGCACCCGTTCGACCAGCAAGTTGAGGTCCATACGCTGGCGGGCATCGTCAGTGGGGCTGCCTTCGAGCCGCGAGATATCGAGGATGTCTGACACGAGTTTAGTCAGGCGTTCGGCGTTGTTGCGGATCTTCTCGAGAAAGGGTCCACGGGCCTCAACGTCGTCCATGGCGCCGTCGAGCAGTGTTTCGACGTAGGCCTTGATGCTGGTGAGCGGGGTTT
>JAANMU010000543.1_pt1 | contig 44862 bp, 37 predicted proteins | sample 7279701 | NCBI WGS metagenome assembly JAANMU01 (sample SAMN14094539, study PRJNA606508) | bioreactor metagenome | isolation source: A lab-scale SPAN reactor treating ammonium-rich wastewater day 57 | place: Ireland: Galway | collected 2017-03-13
GCTCAACCGTCGCGGTTATGGTTACCGCAATTTCAATTCCTTTCGTCTACACGTTTTGGTCGCTTTTGACCCGATTTCCCGTTAAAAACGGGAGAGCCCCAATTTACAGATCAGCTTTGCAAACCACAATGGATAAGGTTCCCGGGAAAGTTGCAATTTTATATACAACATGTAATGATTTCAATCCCGCCGCCTTAATGACTTTAATAAATCAAAAGCATGTAGCAACTGACATCTTCATTCTCGACGACTCAACGTCGGATACCGTTCGAGACCAAATAGACGAATGGGTTAATTCACACCCTGTTGACGTACTGGTAGTTCGCCGCTCAAATAGGATGGGTTATAAGGGGGGGAATATAAACCATTGGCTTTCAAAGTTTGGAGATCCCAATAGATATCCTTACATTCTAATTGCAGATGCTGATGAATGTCTTCCATCGAATTTCACATCTCAACTTCTCGCGCATATGGATTCGGGTCCGTATGCCTTTGTTCAAGGATGCCACCTGGGCTTGGCGAATATCCAATCTTATTTTCAATCCATGCTTCATCTACAAGTAGAAATGGAATGGTTACATCAAGTACCGGCTCGAAATCTTACTGGCATGCCCCCAATGCTAGGACATGGGGTTCTTATAAAAATAAAGCCGTTTCTTGAAGTCGGTGGATTTCCTGATCTAGTAAGCGAAGATTTAGCGCTTACTATTCGGCTGGCAGAAAAGGGGCAGGTTGGTGTGATTGCGCCGCATATAATCGGTTATGAGGAATTTCCCCAGCATTATCAAGCGTACTGGATGAGGCGGAAGCGGTGGATAAAAGCAGACGCTGAGGTTGTGAGGAATATGTTCAAAAATATGATTCGGAATAAGCTGGGGTGGCTGGCGCGATTGGATTTATTGGCGCGCGAATTTAGATTGCCATTAGCTTCAAGTTATTGGATTATATTGATATTGCTTGCGACTATGACACCTAATTTGGACAGCAATTTGGTTCTGTGGCATCCAGCAACTTGGGGAATACTCCCCGTCTTTCTGTCACCTGCCCTTCCAGCCCTATGGGTAAACAGAATTAGCCTACCGAATCGGATTAAATATATTCTTACAGCTTCATTTATAGGAGCAAGTACTATTCATCTTCATCCACTATCCACGCTTCAGGGTTTATTCGGAATTACTGGCTTTGAACCAACTGGCGCGCGACAGAACGCAAGACCCGACACATCATCCTCGCGTTATTTCTTATGGGAATTAATTTCGAGTTTAATCATTGTAGCGGGCGGCATCAACGCCGATAATTGGGTTTTAGTTGCAATCGGCTTTTCAATTATTTGTTCACCTGCGCTTCGAAATTTTCGACAACAACAAGTTTTACAGGTAGGCACCTTGGTTTTTTGGGCGTTAATAGCGTACCAAGTTTTTCTGGATGCCCAAAACGGATCCATCCCATCCGGCCATTTGATACCGTTATTGGGATTAGCCATTACCCTGATCTAGACAACCCTGCAACAAGGAGTGTATCAATGAAGCCTTATAAGATTTTTGTAAGTTACAGCAAATTTGACGCCCCAATCGCGGAAACAGTTGCATCGTTGCTAAATAATTATTTCAAAGGCTACATAAAGGTTTTTTTTGCGCCTAAGGATATACAGATGGGCGCCAAATGGAAAGAAGTCATATTAGACGCATTAAAAGAATACGATGCGATAATCTCGATAATATCGCCAAGCACCTATGAGAAACCATGGCTGATAGCGGAGTTTACGGCTTTTTGGCTTCAAGATAAGGATATTTATATTCTAAAATACGGTGATTTGGATTTTAGCAAACTTTTTCCCATTTTCACAAATTATCAGATATGCGATATGCAAGATAAGAACAATGTTACGGGGCTGATCGAGGTTTTGTCAAAAAAGTCTAACACAATATTTTCGCCATTTGACAAAGTAGAGGAGTTTCTCGTCAGAATGGAAGGGACAATTCATAATACATTGACCAACAGATCGTTTTCCCTTTCCATGCACGCAAAAACTATTGAAATACATCAAAGAGAGATCGTCGCAATTGCAGAAAAGATTCCGAAGGATGCTAAATTGAGGAGGAACATGTCTAAAAGTGAAGTATCTGCTCTAGCGCGAGAAATCGGCTTATTTAACGCTTGGAGCATAAACCCTCAATTAACTTATGAAGATGGCGATATAGTGTGGTATTCCCAGCAGGATTACACTCGACTAAAAATCGAAGCCGATTTCCGAGCAAAGTTTCTAGTGTTGACTCTTGCGGAAAGGGAAAAGGTAGTAATACGGACACAGGGAGACCTGTCAAATATAGCTAAAGGGTTAATTGGAGAAATCATTAGGGAATGGGAAAATAAGCAAAGCTGAATGCCGTTGTCACCTGCTAAGTAAGGGATAGCGGATTAGGCAGGGTGGCAAAAGCTCACTTGCTGAACTATTAATTGCTGTTAACAGCATATTGGTGTGTTCTTGCATCCTCGATCTTTCCCTTCAACTCCTCTGCCTTGAAGGAACCTTGCTCCATTGCCAAGGTGCGCGTTACATAAAGGCCTCGGAAGTTTCGTAGACTTCCGAGGCCTTTTGCCTTCACTCACCCTTTGATCCTCCCCCTCAACTCCTCCGCCTTGAACGGACCCTTCTCCTGCATCAGGGCGCGGGCGTTATCCACCTGTTTCCAGACGTTCCATAACACCACGCCGCGCACGCGTCCCTCGTCCAGATAATAGATCACGCCTTTTTGATATTTCTCGCTCCAGTCCGAAACCATCTCCATTTTGCTGCTCGTTTTGCCGACGGCTTCATAACCGTAATCGAACAGGTCCGAGTAGAACATTGGGATGTGGTCATACGTCTCGTGCGCGCCCGCCATGTTCCTGCCCGCAAGTTTGCCCATGAAGACCGCGTTGTCCTCGTGTTCCACGCGCGTACGCTCCCCAAACCCGGCATGGAAGAAATTCACCGCGTCGCCCGCCGCGTAAATATCGGGGGCGGAGGTCTCCAGGCGTTCATTCACCACGACGCCGTTTTCAACTTTCAACCCGACATCTTGAGCCAATGAAACATTCGGGCGGATTCCGATCCCAGCCACGACTCCGTCCGTTTCGATGAGACGCCCGCTTCCAGTTCGGACCTCGAGGCGGGTTCCCGTTTTTTGAACGCTCGCCACCGAATCATTGGTCAGCACTTCCACGCCCTTCTCACGATAATAATCGTTCAGGTGATGCGCAAGATCGCCGGGGAAGACGAGTCCGCCGATGGCATCCTCGAGGAAGATCATCGTCACCTTTTTGCTGACCATCGTCAGCGCCGCGGCGATCTCCGAACCGATGAATCCGCCGCCGATCACAACGAAGTGTTCCTTCTCGTCCGCCAGTTTCCGCAGACGCTGATAATCCCGAAAGTCGCGGAAGTAAAGGATGTCTTCGCCGCCGAACGGCAAATGGATCGGCGAACCGCCCGTGGCAAGCAATAACTTATCGTATGTATATTCGTCCCCTTGATCATCCCGAACGGTTTTCTTTTTGGGATCGAGCGCGGTCGCTTTGCGCCCCAATATCAATTCGGCGCGCTCCTCCGTTTTGCGCCAGATCTTTTCGACCGGTCGTCCCTTCCACAATCCCTTGGAAAGATTCGGGCGCATGTATGGCGGGTCCGACTCCATGCTGATGAGTCCGATCGAACCATCCGCATCGAGTTCACGGATGCCGCGCGTCGCCGCGTCGCCTGCCAGCCCCCCGCCGACGATCAAATACTTGTAATGTTTCATGACTTCCTCCGTTTTTGTCGTGCTGAGACACGAAGTGACGAAGCATCTCGCTCTTTGACTGCAACGAGACCCTTCGCCGCTTCGCGGCTCAGGGTGATATGATTGCGATTAATAGACGCACCGATCAATGATGCCTTACTTCGCAGACAATGATCCATTGGGATATGCCTCTTCAAAAAGATCACGCCCCTCGATATCGGAGGGGCGTTGATTCCGGCGCTATGCCGCAACGGGGATCGGCGGTTTTTCAATGGATGTGATCGGCACCGCCTCCGCAGGCGAAGGCATATAACTGGATACTTTCAAAATCTGATTGACCGGCGGCGCGGTTATGATCTCCTTGACGGTCTCCTGCCATTCAGGTTCAAGGTCCTTCAAGCCCGTCAACGGAAAACTGCGCGGGCCCAATTCAGTCAACTGAACCAAAACGGAAAAGTCCGTCAAGGTTAGTCCGATTGCGCGTTTCTCGGCACGGTTGAAACGTAGCAGGATGTTATTATTCAACTCGACCGCCGCCGTAGGCTGCTCGCCCGGGGAGAACGAGATATACAGGACATCTGCTTCCTTATCGTAGGAATACGTCGGTTTTTGCGTCATTTGTTCGAACCTTTCAGGCGCATGTACTTCAGAAAGGCTGTGGCAATGAAATTGTTCGGGATCGTTTCGCCCTGCTCATTGACATCGAAGCCGAACAGGGCAATCGCAACCAGGTGGTTGAAATCCTCAGGCAGATCGTCAAACGCATGGGTGTAGCGGTATTTGCGCGGGTTTAACGGTTCCTGCTGCCTTTGCCTCTTTTGAATGGTTGTTTTCAATTGCTCTTCGTAAGGCGTCATTTCGGGATGGTTTTCCGCGTCGGTGATATGCCGCCACCGTTCTTCTGTCAGGTAAATGGGGTTGCCGTCGCGGTCTCGAACGGTCCAGCGTTTGCCGTCATTCGCCATGCGCATTGCCTGTCATCCACTTGGGATTATAGTACAAAACAGCGAAGGCGGCATCATTACTGTTTGCTACTTTTTGATGCACACCAACCCCTTGAGATACGCGCCTTCGGGGAAATGCAGCGAGACGGGATGATCCGCAGCCTGCGCCAGATATTCGACGATCTGCGCTTCCGCGTTCGCGCCCGCATCGAGAGCTGCTCCTGCGACGATCTTTTGGAACAACGCTGAATCGACTCCGCCCGAGCACGAGAACGTGACGAGGACACCGTTCGATCGCAATAACTTGAACGCCAGCAGGTTGATGTCCTTGTAGGCGCGCGCGGCTTTTTCGGCATGAGCAGAGGTGGGCGCGAACTTGGGCGGGTCAAGGACGATCATATCGAAGGTGCGATTTTCGTCGCGGAATTTGCGCAGGAGTTGGAAGACATCGCCTTCAATAAAGGTCGCTTTATCGGCGGGCAGGTCGTTCGATGCGATATTCTCTTTTGCGAGTGCAAGCGCATCCTCGGAAGAATCAATAGCAACGACGGACTTTGCCCCTCCCGCCAGCGCGTTGACGGTGAATCCGCCGGTGTAACAGAAGCAATCCAATACATCCTTATCTTTTGCGAGCTCGCGCACGCGCAATCGGTTCATCCGCTGGTCGAGGTAGAAGCCGGTTTTGTGACCGGAAGAAAGGTTGACGATAAAGTTGAGGTTGTGTTCGTTAATCGAGAATTGGAAACTGGAGAATTGCCCACGTAGAGGTCCGGCGAAGGTTGTTAATCCTTCGAGTTCGCGCACGTCGGCGTCGGAGCGTTCGTAGATGGTGGCAAGTCCAGTTTCTTCGAGGAGGAGATCGGCGAGGATTTCCTTCCAGTGTTCGGCGCCTGCGGTTAATGATTGAAGAACGAGGACATTATCGTATCTATCTACGATCAGGCCGGGGATGTAATCCGATTCTGCGTAGATCAAACGATAGGAATTTGACTGACTTTCGACCTTCGACCTTTGACGCATTTCAATCGCAGATCGAATTCTTCTTCGGAAAAATTCCTTGTCAACAACCTCATCCTCGAACGTCCACACACGCGCGCGGATCTAGGAGGTTGGGGAGTAGGAGGCTCGGGCGAGGAATCGCTTTTCGGACGAGAGCAGGTCAACGGTCGCGCCTGAAGCGATGTTTTCATCCGCATGCTGGATCGCGCCGGAAAAGATCCACGGATGGCGGCGGAGCAGACTCTTTTCGCGTCCCGGTTTGAGGATGAGGGCTGGCATCAGTCCTCCTGCCGGAAGGGTTTGAAGTTCTGCATCCAGCGTTCGGGGTCTTCGATGGTCTCGAAGCCGAATTGCCGGTACAGCCCGTGCGCGTCGTTGGTGACGAGCAGCCAGCGGCGCACGTCCTTGAGCTCGGGATGTTCCATGACGGTCTGGATGAGCCATTTGCCGAGACCGCGCGTGCGATACTCCTCGTGGATGAAGACATCGCAGAGGTAGGCAAAGATCGAGTAATCGCTGACGATGCGCGCCAAACCGATCTGCCTGTCGCCATCGTAGAGACCGAAGACGAGCGAATGTTGGAGGGCGCGTTCGGTGTATGCGCGCGGACGGCTCGATGCCCAGTAAGCGCGGGTGAGAAAGTCCACGATGGTTTCGATGTCGAGGCGGGAGGGATCGGTGCTGATGGTGAAGTTGTCTTTTTGAACTTCGATAATTTGCATGGCGTGAGTGTATCATAGGTGATAGACTCCCTGTCATTGCGAGCACTTCGACTGGCTCGGTGTAAACTCCGCGAAGTAATCTCCACTCCTGCCGGGGGGTTGCTTCGGTCGCCTCGGTCTCGATACGATTGAGACACTTGCCCAGCGTGCAAGTGCTGGGAGAACACTCAACCTACTCGACCATCGCCTCCTCGCAATGACATTCAATAAGGAGCATGAATGCTAAAACCCGTTCGATGGAATACGTTTATCCGTGATCTGTTCGTAATTCAGATCGGCTTTTTGTTGTATGGCTTGGCGCTGGCGTTGTTGATCCGCGCGGATCTGGGGACGAGTACCTGGCTGGTGCTGGAGATCGCGCTGGCGGACATTCTGGGGATCAAGATCGGCACAATGACCGTGTTCATGGGATTTTTCGTTTTGGGCATCGCGTTGCTCTCCCGTGAAAAGGTGGGATGGGGAACGCTGGCGAACATCTTGAGCATCGGGCCGTGGTTGAACCTGTGGCTGGATTGGATTTCGACGCCGGAGAACAATCTCGTTTTACAGATCGGCATGTTCCTGCTGGGCGTGCTGGTGCAGGGCATTGCGACCGCGGTCTACATCGGCGTGGACGCGGGCGCGGGTCCGCGCGATAGTTTGATGCTGGCAGTGCATCGCGTGACCGGGTTCAGCGTACGCGTTGCAAGAGGTTCGATTGAAGTGATCGTCGTGACCATCGGCTGGCTGTTGGGCGGACCGGCGGGCTGGGGGACGCTGGCGTTCGCGCTGCTGATCGGTCCGTCAGTGCAATGGGCGTTCAAGTTGTTCAAGGTGCGTCCGCACAAACCGGAGGATGTGGTCATCCCTGCGATGGCGGTGGAGGATTAGGGAAGTGAGCAGTGGTCAGTGAGCAGTGAGCAGTGATCAGTGGATGGCGTTGTGTAAATTGAGATCGGAAGGAGAAATTCGGAATCATGGAAATGCAGAATGATTTGAGCCAGCCAATTCAACCAAGGGAAGAACCCAGGAATCGTTCGACAGGCGCGTTGATCCTGTTTTTGCTCCTGGCGCTGTCCATGCCGTTGTGCATGTTCTTCTATCATTACGTTCTATGGTACATGGGTCAACTCGCGATCGCATCGGGGAGCCTGGCGGGTCTTGCGTGGGGCGAACCGATCGGGCTGGCGTTGCAGGGCGCGGTCCTTTCCGGGGGTATCGCCGCGCTGCGGTATTTCACAAAGGATGACCGTTTCAAGCCGGTCTACGCGGGCTGGCTCGGCGCGGCGCTGATGGCGTTCCCTGCGCTGGTCCTGCGATTCCTCGGTCCGAACAACGATCAGCTCGGCTCGATCCTTCAGATCGTGATTTGTCTGGTTGCATACTTCATCGTTTCGAGAGTACGCAAAACAAATATTGATTGGAAGGCAAACGGTGTATCGCTTGCATTTCTCCTTGCCGCGTTCGGGGTGGCTCCGTTTGCGGTCTATGGCGCGTTCGGCTCGCCGACCGACGCGCTTCTCGGTTTGTTCGCGGGACTGTCGTTTGGTCTGCTTGCCGCTGTGTTGATGGAGTCCACGACGGGGAATAAATTTCTGAATGCGTTCGGCATCGGCGCGGTTCTCGCGCTGCTCGGTTCCGCCGTCGGTTATGACGGCGCGCAGTTGATATTGATCGCGCTGCTGCCGTCGTTTGCGTTCGCGGTTTCGGCGGTCATGCCTTCGAGGGTTTCAGGATTCATCCTCACGGGTATATTGGCTTCGGCGGGCTTCGTCTTTTTCGATCCCACCGAACTCACGATCGTATTGGGCGATGTCGGCGCGCTGGCGTTGAGGGCTGGCGGCTATGCACTGGGTCTGGGGTTGCTCGTGGGAATCATCGGGTTGGCGATTCAACTCGGGACGGGATCAGGCGAAGGGTCGGGTGCGAAGCGTCTGTTTGGTTGGGTCGGCGCGGGCGCGGTGTGGCTCGTCGTCATCGTCCTGTTCATTACGAGCGGCAATCACGGTTTTTACGGCGACCGTCTCTTCGTCATCCTGAAGGCGCAGGCGGATCTGTCGGAGGCGCGTCAAATCCAAGACATTGACGAGCGGCGGGCGGCGGCTTACAAGGAGTTGACCCGATTTGCAAACGAGTCGCAATCTGAATTGCGAAATACTTTTGATTCATTGGGTGTGGAGTACACGCCGTATTATCTGGTCAATGCGATGGAGGTGCGCGGCGGGACTTTGACGCGGCTCTATTTGCTGACGCGCCCCGAAGTGGACCGCGTCATTCCCAGCCCGAGGCTGAGACCTGCCCAACCGGCCGACGCTTTGGCTTTGAGCAATCTCTTCTCATCGCCTCCGCCGAGCGGGGTTCAATGGAACGTGAGCATGATCGGCGCGGACAAGGTGTGGGAGGAGTTCGGCGTGCGCGGCGAGGGGATCGTGATCGGACAATCCGACAGCGGCGTGGATGTGAACCATCCCGAATTGAAGGACAGTTATCGCGGCAGGACGGAGGGCGACGATTACAACTGGTTCGATCCGTGGTATGGCGGGACCTCGCCGTACGATGAGAATGGTCATGGCACGCATACGCTTGGAACGGTTTTGGGGAGGAACGGCATCGGTGTTGCGCCCGGCGCAACCTGGTTTGCGTGCATGAACATGAACCGTCCTCTCGGCAACGCGGCGTTGTATCTCGATTGCATGCAGTTCATGCTGGCGCCGTTCCCGCTGGGAGGCGATCCCTTCGCGGATGGCGACCCGACGCGTGCCGCCGACGTGTTGAACAACTCGTGGGGCTGCCCTGAGATCGAGGGCTGTGACCCGCAGGCGTTGATCGCCGCCGCGAACCACTTGCGCGACGCGGGCATCTTTGTTGCCGTTTCCACGGGCAACGACGGTCCGAATTGCAGCACGGTGGACGCGCCGCTCTCGTTGTATGACTCGGTCTTTTCGGTTGGGGCAATTGACCGCAACGGGAACGTGACCGAGTTCAGCAGCCGCGGTCCGGTGATCGCCGACGGCTCGAATCGCATGAAGCCGGATATCGTCGCGCCGGGCAGGGACATTCTCTCCGCGCTGCCGGGCGGAACGTACGGCGCGCTGGAAGGCACCTCGATGGCAGGACCGCACGTGGCAGGCGCGGTGGCGTTGTTGTGGTCGGCGGACCCAAGTCTCATTGGCAACATTGACCGCACGGAGCAGATCCTGATCGAGACGGCAAAACCGTATACGGGAAGCACGTCGCTTGGATGTTTCGAAGGGAATGTCCCGAACGCCGCGTATGGATATGGGATCGTGGATGTGTATGCGGCGGTGAGAGAGGTGTTGGGAAGGTGATGTCATTGCGAGGAGGAGCGGAGCGACGACGAAGCAATCTCCTGCTGGCAGGAAAGCCACTATAAAACAGGGGATTGCTTCGTCGCCTCGGTCTCGATATGGTTGAGACACTTGCCCAGCGTGCAAGTGCTGGGAGAACACTCAACCTACTCGACCAGCGGCTCCTCGCAATGACATCAATAAGCATTCCTTCAATCTGACAATTCCCTCCTCGATTTCATTTTCATCGTGAAAGACGAAGCACAGGCGCATGTAATTTCTCAGTCCGTTCTGGCTGGAGAACAGCGCGCCCGGGCGGATGTCCGCTTTGAAGGCTTGGGCTTTTTTGCGCAATTCTGTTGCGTCAATACCTTCCGGCAAGCGGACCCAGAAGAAGTATCCGCCATGAGGAACGGAGTACGTCACGGCTGGCAGGTGTTCGCGCAGCAATGTGTCCATGAGCGCGACTCGCGGGCGATAGATTCCGATCAATCTGACCACATTCCTTTCCAGATCGCCTGATTCGATGACCTCTCGAATGATGGCAGAGGTAAACGGATTCAACCCGCCGCCGCTGTCGAGCAGTCCGCACGTGACGAGGCGGTTGATGATGTTCGCGTGCGCTTGAATCCAGCCGAGGCGGAGTCCGGGCGCGAGGATCTTCGAGAACGATCCAAGCGAAATGACGTTTTCAATATGCGCGTACGAGCCGAACGACTTGGGCGGTTCCCCGCTGTAGTTGAGGAGGTGGTACACCTCGTCAGCGAGGATGAGGAAATCGTATTGCCGGGACAGTTCGATCAGTCGCGCCCGACGCGTTTCCGTCAGTGTGCGTCCGCTGGGGTTTTGATGTGTGGGAATCGTGTAGAGGAATTTCGGTTTGTATCGCGTCAGTTTTTCCTCGAGGGATTCGAGGATGAGTCCGTCCTCGTCCGTTTCGATGGGGACGACCCGCAGGCGATGATCCGCAAAGATCTTGAGCACCAGAAAATAGGACGGCTCCTCGACGAAGATCGTATCACCCGCTTCGGTGAAGAGTGTGCATAACAAATCCAATGCGTTGGAAATGCCCGTTGTGATGAACAACGTCTCGGGCGCGACCTCGAAACCATAATCTTGGCTCAGAAATTCCGAGAGCGCGAGGCGGAAATATCCATCGCCCTGTTCCGCGCCGTATTGCAGGAACGAATTGTCGCTTTGCGATAAAACCTTTTGCGCGGCGGAGCGAATGATGTCAAGAGGCAACAACGAAAGCGGAGGATTGCCCAAGCCGAGGTCAATCACGCCGGGCGGGAGTTGGGTTTGGAGGATGGGGAGGGGATTGGACATGCGGGGAAGTATAGCCGGACGCACACTATATTGTGCGCGCAGCAGGCGTTGCGGGCTGATACCGAATATGGTACTATCGGTCGGTAATGAGCAAAAAAGACAAAGCGCTTGCAAGGATCAGACAAAACCCAAAGCACGTTCGTTTTGAAGAACTGGAAGCGATCCTTCTTCGAATTGGGTTCAAGAAGAGACACGACGGGACAAGCCACGCGATATTCACGTTTGGGAAACACATTCTCACCGTTCCCAAACGCAAGCCATTTGTCAAACGTGTGTACGTGGAATTGTTTTTGCAAGCGCTGGACGAGATCAAGGAATTGGACGAGCCTGAAAAGAAAAGCAAATAATCATGAGAACCCTAGACGAATATCTCAAACTTCCCTACCATATCGAGATCATCCGCGACGAAGATGAGGAAAATCCCGGCTGGGTGGCGCGCGTGATCGAGTTGCCCGGATGCATCACACAGGGCGACACATTCGAAGAACTCGGCGAAATGATAGAAGACGCAATGCGCGGCTGGATCGGCGTCGCGCTGGAAGACGGTATCCCGATCCCCGAACCCGCGCCGGACGAGGCCTACAGCGGAAAGTTCGTTGTGCGCCTGCCGCGCTCCCTACACCGCCAACTCGCAGAGACCGCCGAACGCGAAGGCGTGAGCCTCAACCAGTTCGTCAACGTTGCCCTCGCCCGCGCCATCGAACGGTCGAGTCCCTCCGTTGTTTATCCCGTTGCTGAAAAGGATTCGCAGTTCGCGGTGAAGGAAGGGAAGGCAAAATATCGAGCGGGTGGGAGGAAGAAAAAGTGATATTTCGTTGTGATGGCACGCGGCAAGGCAAATGATGCTATGTTTCATCCATGAACGACAAACTTCAAATTAAAACCTGTCCAACCTGCAGCAGTGACAAGATCAAGCGCGTGACCCGCGACCTAACCCGCGTCTACAAGGGTAGCGAGAAGGTTTTCGACCATGAAGCCATGCTGAAAATCGAATCCCACTCGCCCGCCTATCGAAAAGCCGAATCAGTGACACCTGCCCTTCGACGACGTTACAAAGCCAGTAAGGGCGCGCCTCAGCCGCCTGCATGAATCAAAAACGCGACCCATCCAAGAGAGGTCGCGTTTTTTCTTTCCTCCTTCATCCTTTGTTATAATCCCCCTCAACCTCACCTCAGGAGAGAGTCTGATGCCCAAAAAGAAGGGTACTGTTTCGCTTCCCCTCGAAAAAGAAGAGATCATCAAGGATTACCGCCTCGCGTATCAGAGCCGGCAGGCTTCGCTCATCGGTCGCCGCGAGGTGTTAAGCGGCAAGGCGAAGTTCGGCATTTTCGGCGACGGCAAGGAACTTGCCAACATCGCCATTGCGCGCGCCTCTCACAAGGGTGATTGGCGCTCAGGATATTACCGTGACCAGACCTGGATGTTCATGTTGGGGGTGATGAGCATCCAGGAATTTTTTGCGCAGCTCTACGCCCATGCCGACCTGAAGCACGAGTCCAACACCGGCGGGCGTTCGATGAACGCGCATTTCGCATCGCGTTACATCAACCCCGACGGTTCGTGGAAGAACCAGACCGAGATGTATAACACCTCCGCCGACGTCTCACCGACAGGCACGCAGATGCCGCGCACGGTCGGGTTGGCATACGCATCCGTCGTGTATCGCGAACTCGAAGAACTCAAGCAGTTCGCCCAATTCTCGAAGAACGGGAACGAGGTCGCGTTTGCGAGCATCGGCAACGCCTCCACGGCGGAGGGCATGTTCTGGGAGTCGGTCAATGCCATTGGCGTTTTGCAGGCGCCCGCGGTCATCACCGTTTACGACGATGGCTACGGCATCTCCGTCCCCAACCAGTTCCAGATGGTCAAGGAAAACATCCACGATATCCTCACTGGTTTTCAGCGCGAGCCATGCCCCGAACCCGAGTGCCAGCGCGGCTACGATCTCTATCAGGTGCGCGGCTGGGATTATCCCGCGCTCATCGAAACCTATCAAACTGCGGCGGAGATCGCGCGCACGTATCACATCCCGCAGTTGGTGCATGTGCATGAGGTCACGCAGCCGCAGGGACACAGCACAAGCGGATCGCATGAACGATACAAGACTCCCGAGCGACTCAAGTTCGAGGAGGAGTTCGACTGCATCCGCAAGATGCGTGAGTGGATGATCGAGAACCGCGTCATTTCCGGACCTGAACTTGATGCCCTCGAAAAAGAGGACTACAACGCTGTAGAGGGGATCCGCAAACAGGCATGGGAGGCGTACCTCGCTCCGATTCTCGAAGAACGGGATCAAGTCATGGACATGCTCGACGAGATCGCGGGCAGTTCGAGTCACGCGTCAGAGTTGGAAAAGGTCAGGGAACGGCTGGCAAACCTCCCGTCGGTGACGAGGCGTGATATCCACAGCGCGGCGCATGAGGCGTTGCGAGTCCTGCGCGACGAGGAGAATCCATCCAAGCAGGTTTTGATCCAGTGGAAGAATGAACAGGACGCGATCAATGTTGAACGTTACGGCTCGCATCTGTATTCGGGGAGCGCTTTGAAGGTCGAGGAGGTCAAGCCCGCGTATTCGGAGTCGTCGCCAACGGTGATGGGGTTCGAGGTGGTGAACGCGGCGTTCGATTCGATTTTGGGACGCGACCCGCGCGTGATCGCGTTCGGCGAGGACGTCGGTTTGCTCGGCGACGTGAACCAGGGCTTCAAGGGGATGCAGGAGAAGTATGGCGCGCTGCGTGTGACCGATACAGGCATCCGTGAGGCGACCATTTTGGGGCAGGCGATCGGCATGGCGATGCGCGGACTGCGACCGATCTGTGAAATTCAGTATCTCGATTACATTTTGTACGCGTTGCAGATCATGAGCGACGACCTGGCGACATTGCACTGGCGCACGGCGGGCGGACAGGCGTCACCTGTAATCATAAGAACGCGCGGTCATCGGCTGGAGGGCATCTGGCATTCGGGTTCGTTGATGTCCGGCATTATGAACCTGGCGCGCGGGGTTAATATCCTGGCCCCGCGTGACATGACGCGCGCGGCAGGTTTCTATAATACGTTGTTGAAATGTGATGAACCTGCGGTGGTCGTGGAAGTGTTGAACGGTTATCGCGTCAAAGAGAAATTACCCGATAACATCGGTGAGATGACCGTGCCGCTCGGCGTGCCTGAGGTGATCCGTGAGGGAAGCGATGTCACGATCGTCACGTATGGCGCGTGCTGCCGTGTCGCGATGGACGCGGCGAATAAACTGTCGAAGGTTGGCATCGAGGCGGAGATCGTGGACGTGCAGTCGCTGCTGCCGTTCGATATTCACGGACGAATTGTCGAGTCGTTGAAGAAAACGAACCGCGTTGTCTTTTTGGATGAGGATGTGCCAGGCGGCGCGTCCGCGTATATGATGCAGGAAGTGATCGAGAAGCAGGGCGGGTATTATCACCTTGATTCCGAGCCGCGAACGTTATCTGGCAAAGTACATCGTCCTGCGTATGGGAGCGATGGCGATTACTGGAGTAAACCAAATAGTGAGACGGTTTTCGATACTGTTTACGAAATGATGCATGAGGTTGATCCGGGGCGATACCCGAAATTCAAGTGAGCAGTGAGCAGTAATCAGTGATCACTGATAACTTTTGGAGATATACAATGGCAATCAAGGTACTTGTCCCATTACTCGGCGAGGGTGTTGAAGAGGTAACTGTAATCAAATGGCTAAAGAAAGAGGGCGATAGTGTAAGCGAGTTGGAGCCTTTGCTTGAGGTGAACACCGACAAGGTGGACACCGAGATCCCTGCGCCCGCTTCGGGGACGGTGTTGAAGATCCTTGCGGAGGAGGGAGTCCCTGCGAAGGTGGGCGAGGTGTTGGCGTTTATCGGGAAGCCGGGGGAAAGCATAGAAAGTGGAAAGGTGGAAAGCGCACCGAAGGCGGAGTCAAAAGTCGAAGGTCAAAGGTCAATTTCTGCTCAACCTGAGACTTTTGACCTTAGACCTTCGACAAAACAGGATTTGGGTTTCATCTCTCCCGTCGTTGCGAAGATCGCGGCGGAGCATGGAGTCAATTTGCAGGAGGTGAATGGGACGGGGTTAGGCGGGAGGATTACGAAGAACGATGTGCTGGCGTTCGTGGAAAGCGGAAAGCAGAGAGTGAGAGTGGGGGAACAGAAGGCGGAAAGCAGAACGCAGGCAGCGGTCATTGCTCCGATGATGGGCGATGAACTGATCAAACACACGGTCATCCGAAAACAGATCGCCGAGCACATGGTGATGTCCAAGCGCACGTCTCCGCACGTGTTGACCGTCATGGAAGCGGACATGTCCCGTGTGACGAAGCATCGCGCCGCGAACAAGGAAACCTTCGCACGCGACGGGGTCAATCTCACATTTACAGCGTACTTCATGATGGCGATCGTTGCAGGGTTGAAGGCGTACCCGCAAGTGAATTCGTCGTGGACGGATGAAGGCTTGCTGATTCACAAGGCGGTCAACATTGGCATGGCAACCTCGCTCGGAGAGGAAGGCTTGATCGTGCCGGTCATCAAGGGCGCGGACAACCTGTCCCTGCTGGCGATGGCGCGCACGGTGAACGATCTCGCCAACCGCGCCCGCTCGAAGAAACTGCGACCCGATGACGTCAAAGGCGGGACGTTCACGCTGACCAATCACGGCATCAGTGGATCGTTGTTCGCGTTCCCGGTCATCAACCAGCCTCAGTGTGGGATTTTGGGAGTCGGCGCGATGCAAAAGCGCGTGGTCGTGGTTGACGATGCAATCGCCATCCGCCCGATGGTGTATCTCTCGTTCGTGTTCGACCATCGCATTCTCGACGGCGCCTCTGCAGATTGGTTTTTGACGAAGGTGAAAGAGACGTTGGAGAACTGGAGTTAAAGAAGCGAGAGCGGCATGGTAGTAAAATAACAACATTTCATGTCATTGCGAGGGTTGAGATGCGACAGCATCGAAATCCCGAAGCAATCTTCCGTATAACGAGGAGATTGCTTCGTGGCGCCGAGGCGTCACTCGCAATGACATTACAAGGAGAGAACATGGCAGAAAATTTCGATGTCGTTGTGATCGGTGCAGGACCCGGCGGTTACGTCGCCGCGATCCGCGCCGCGCAATTGAAACAGAAGGTCGCGATCGTGGACAAGCAATGGCTGGGCGGCGTGTGCCTGAACGTCGGCTGCATCCCGTCCAAATCCTTGCTCAAGAATGCGGAGGTCGCGCACACCCTCCGCGAACGCGGCAAGGACTTTGGCTTTTCGTTCGAGAATCTGAAACTGGATTACGGCGTTGCGGTGAAACGTTCGCGGCAGAATTCGGACCGGCTCGTCAAAGGCGTCGGATTTCTGATGCGGAAGAACAACATTGCGGTCTTCATGGGAGAGGCGCATCTGACCAAGCCGACAATTGTTACCGTTACCGATAAAGACGGCAAAACGACGGAACTCAACGCGAAGAACATTATCGTGGCGACGGGTGCGAGCGCGGCGGTCCCCGGCGCGTGGAAAGTGGACGGCGAAAAAGTCGTTACGTATCTCGAAGCGATTTTGCAGGACAAGCTTCCCAAATCCGTGATCGTGATCGGCTCCGGCGCGATCGGCGTGGAATTTTCCACCATCTGGAATGCCTATGGCGTGGATGTGACCATCGTCGAGATGCTGCCGCGTTTGGTTCCGCTTGAAGACGAGGAAATCTCGAAGGAACTGAAAAAGGAATTCGAGAAACGCAAGATCAAATGCCTCGTTGGACACAAAGTTGAATCCGTCGAGGCGACGAAGACGGGCGTGAAGGTCAAGGTATCGGCGGAGGGAAAAGAATCGGTCCTCGAGGCAGACCAGGCTTTGGTGGCGATCGGTTTCCGTCCCAACTCAAAAGGACTCGGACTCGAGGAAGTCGGCGTCAAGATCAACGAGCGCGGTTTCGTCGAGATCAACGAGAAGATGCAGACCAGCGTCCCGAATATCTACGCCGTCGGTGATGTGACCGGCAAACTCATGCTCGCGCACGTCGGTTCGGCGATGGGCATTGTGGCGGCGGAGAACATCGCCGGCGCGGAGACCGTGACGCTCGATTACGAGATGATGCCGCGCGCCACGTATTCGTATCCGCAGGTGGCGTCGTTCGGACTTACCGAAGCGCAGGCAAAGGAACGCGGCTATGAGATCAAGATCGGACGCTTCCCCTTCCAGCCGAACGGCAAGGCGCTGGGACTTGGCGATTACGCCGGGTTCGTCAAACTTGTGGTGGATGAAAAATACGGCGAGATTTTGGGCGCGCACATGATCGGTCCTGAAGTGACGGAACTGCTCCCCGAACTGACGCTCGCGCACCTGATGGAATTGACCCCGCACGAGATCGCGCGCAACGTCCATGCGCACCCGACGCTTTCGGAGGTGCTGATGGAAGCGGCGCACGGCGCGGCGGGAACGCCGATCCATATTTAGGCGATCAGACCTCCGGGTTTTTGAAAAACTCGGAGGTCTTTATTTTTGAGGGACGCGGGAACTTCATCCGTCCGAATCCAGTCTTATGGGTATAATTCAAGTCAGTCATTCGACAAGGATCTTTGACATTGATTGTCGAAAAAGGGTAGGAGGTCACGGCTCTATGAACGGTCAGAAAAGCACGTCGCCATCCCCAACACAGCCTCGCAAGGGGAACGGGCATTCCATTTCTCAAAGGGGCATGTTGAGTCTCGCCATGTCGGTGGTCAGCCTGAGCGCGCTGGGCATCTCCATGCTGGGCGGCGCAAAACTGGCTTATGACGTCCTTGCCAATCCGGATGGAACAAAAACGAATCTGTTCGCGGCGGCGCTCGCGCTTGGCATTACCTATTTGGTGGGGTGGCTGACGGCAATGGTGGCGATCCGCGTCTACGGGAATTTGATCCTGCCCATCCTGATCAACCTCTTGATGTGGGGATGCCTTGCGGGAATCTGCTATCTCTACGTCGAGATACTGGTTCGTTTATACGACCAGAAATATGGTTTCTGGCAGTTTTGGAAATACGTGTTCGTGATGCTCGCGGGATTGACGGTCCTGGTCGGACTCCACCTGATCATCGAGGATCACAACCTGCGCCCGTTCTCGATTCCCCTGCTGTTCGTCAGCCTGATCCAGTTGGGTTTGATCGTGCTTCGCTACGTGTTCATAGGGAGCGAACATCCCTTTTACATCCTCGCCGACCTGTTCTTCCTGTTCGGGATGTCCGCTTTCTCGGCGTTGATGCTGGCGCACGTGGGCTTGCTCGATCCGTTGCGGACGCGCTTCACGAACTACTTCGACCGCAACAGCACTTCGATCCGGACTCAGGATTGACCTGTTGCCGTTATATCAAAACTTCCGAGGCTGACAACTCACCTTCGGAAGTTTTTGCTTGTTACTTCGCCAGCGGGATTTGAATGAAGAACGTGCTGCCCGGAAGTTTCTCTTCGTCGTAACCGGGACTCTCCACCCAGATCTTCCCCTGGTGCGCCTTGATGATGCCCGCCGCGATGGCAAGACCCAATCCCGGTCCGCCGCCTTTGAACTTGGTCCGGCCCGAGGAGTGCAGTTCCACCTTCCCCACCTGGTAGAGTTTCTCGAAGATCATTTCCTTGTCCGCCTCGTTGATGCCGATGCCGGTATCCTGGATGCGTACCTCGCAGAACTCGCCGCGATCCCCGTTGACGACCGCCGCATCAACATGGATGGAACCTCCGTCCGGCGTGAACTTGATGGCGTTGACGACCACGTTATCCAAAGCCTTTTGCAGAAGTTTGGAATCCGCCCGGAGGGCGGGAAGGGCATTGATCGAGGGATCGAGTTCGAACGTCAATCGCCGCGACTGCAGGTCCTCCGCGTAATCCTTTTGAATGAGCCGCAGGATCGGACCGAGGGTCACGCTTTCGAAGTGCGGGGATAATACCTGGCTTTCGAGCCGCGCCACGTCCAACATGCTGTTCACCACCTGATGCAGGCGTTCGGCGCCTTGCAGGACGCCCAACGTGGCTTGCGCGAGGTTCGGGTTCTCCTGTATCGCCGGGGCGGCTTTGAGCATGCCCATGTAGCCTTTGATGAGGGTCAGCGGCGTGCGAAGTTCGTGCGCCGCCACCTGGATGAAATCGCTCTTGTTGCGGTCGAGTTTTTCGAGGCGGGTCAGCGCGCGGTTCAGTTCCTCGACGCGTTGTTCGACCATGCGTCCCAGCAACTGGTTGAAACTCGTTTCCTTGTCGTACAGGCGGGCGTTCTCGAGCGCGATGGAGGCTTGGATGGCGAATGTGCTGGCGAGCAGGATGTCGTCGTGGTCGAACGAAGCCGGTTCCCCGCGACTCATGGTCAACATGCCGACCACCTTGTTCTTCGCAAAGAGGGGGATGCCCAGCCACGAACGGTCTTCCGGGAGCCATTCGGGCTGCCGCCAATCCTTCATGCTTCTCACGTCGCCGACCAGGATGGGTTCGGACTGTTTGACGATGGCATGATAGACGTTGGTCCCGCCCGCTTCGTAACCCAACCCATCCACCGGCGCGGCGCGCGGAAAACCCAGGTGCGCGCGCAGGCGCGGCTCTCCGTTGACGTCCTCCAGGAACAACGCGCAGCGCTCCACCGGGATGATCTGCGCCAACTGGGCGACGATCTGCTGCGACACCTCCGCTTCGGTGGACAACGACGACAGTTGACGCGACGCCCTCGCCAACGCCTCCGCCGCGCGGCGACGCGCCTGCTCGCTGGAATACAGGTTTGCGTTCTCCGCCGCGACGTTTTCCGCGAACTCCTTTGCGATCGCCAGTTCCCGCGCCTGGGTCTGCGTCTCAGCCAGCAGGCGTTCCACCTCCTTTTGCGCTTGTTCCCTTTGCGAGACGAGCATCGTGCGGAGCAACGCGCTGCTGACCAGGTTGCGAATGCGAACGTAGATCTCCCAATCCTCCGGTCCCATTTCGACCCACATGAAACCGAAGCGATTGCGCGCCAGCGTCAACGGCATGACCACGGCCGTGTAACGGCGGTCTTCCGGGGTCTTGCCGCGCGGCACGAGTTGACCTGTGCCGATGGAGATCTGTTTACGCGGGATCTCGAACTTTGCGTCCTCGTATTGGAACAGCAGCCTGTAACTCTTCGGCGTCGGCGCGGAGATGGATTGCGGCGAACTCACGTCGCTGTAGAACATCACGTACCAGCGACCGATGCCCATCTGTGGGAAGTGTTCCGATATGGCGGCGCCGATCTCGTCAATGCTCATGGCGGGCGCCATCGAAAAACTGAAATTTTGCAGAATGCCCTCCTGTTGCTCGAACGCCAGCCTCTGGTAAGCCTGCCACCTTTGCGAGAGTTCGCCCGCTAACATGCGCGCCTGCTGGAACAAATTCTCCGCCTCCAGCATGACCGTATGACTGGTGATACCGCCCAGCGCATACCGCCGCATCATCGAGATCACGTTATGCCAGACCGAAGGCGGCAGGTCCTGTTTTTGCATGAGTTCGATCATGGCGTTGACGGTCTTCAGGAACTCGTCGCTCGAGGTCCTGCCGTTCAGCGCCAGGAGGAAGGCGTCCCAGGCGCGGCCGAAGGCGTCCCTGTATTGCGGGAACGCGGCGTCCTGTTCCGTGACGCCGGCGGAATTCAACAGGGCGCGCATGGCGGCTTCGCGTTTATTCTCCAGTTTGCCGGTTTTGGCGACGTCGCGCAGGGCAACCGCCGCCCGGCGGACGTTCTCCGGCAGGCATCCGCACGACCAGCGCACGAGCATTTGCGTAGGCGTCACCACCTGTCCCTGCACGGTGTCGCCGTGGATGCGCTTAAGGAGCGAACGCATGGCGTTCCTCCCCGCCGTGTAATAGGACTGGCGCACTGTGGTCAGCGGCACGCCCAGGAACTGGGCTTCGCGCAAATCGTCGAAACCGGTGACAGCCACGTCGTCCGGCACGCGAACGCCGCGCTGCTGCAGCGCCTCCAACGCGCCGAAAGCCATGCGGTCGTTTGCCGCCACCACAGCCTGGAAACGCAGCCTGCGCTCGTCGAGCAAAATACGGATCGCCTCGCGTCCGCCCTCCTGGGTGAAATCGCCGCTCACCACAAGGTCGTTGTCGAGGCGCAGGTTGTGCGAACCGAGTTCGTCTTTATATGCCTGGAAACGCTGTTCGGAATCGATCTGCCCCGCAAGCCCGCGAATGAACGCGATGCGCTTGTACCCGTGATCCTCGATCAGGTGGCGGAGGAGCGCGCTCATCCCCTCGCGGTTGTTCGGGATGAACATCGTCGCGCCGGCCATCGGAACGGACTGCGTCACAATGGGCGTGCCGGCGTGAATGGAACGGAACGCATCCAGCTCCGCCTGGCTCACGCCATAGGCAACGTCGGCGGTCAGCACCAGACCGTCGAACTGATTGGGCTTTGCGAGATCGTACAATCCGAAGGACGTTTTGGACTCGTCGCCGGGAACGGTCGAAAGTCTTCCCCCGATGAAATACACCAGATTCACGTCCGCTTCCTGCGCGGCGTCGGCAGCCCCCGCGAGAAATTGCGCGCCCCAACCGCGCCCCACCTGCGATGCGAATACGCCGATCGTTTTTCTTTCTGTGGATGCCATTTTGCGCCTGACTCCCGGAGGATGCGAAAATTATATCTGCAAAACCAGCCGGGCGAAAAACAAATGGATGACAAAACGCACGCTTCGCGCCCAGCCGACGCCTGATCCTGTTCAATGAGCCGGAGACGACCCGTCAGCGCCGCGCGCAAGGACAAGCCTCATCTGCCACTGCGAAAGATCCTCGCGCTCGAAGCCCGCCCGTTCGAAGACCCTCCCGAACTCCTCGGGCATGATCGCGGGGACGCGCCACGTCCTGTCCGCATGATTCGCGATGACGTTTCTCAGCATCTCCGCGCCCAATCCGTCCCCGCGCGCCTGCGGCTCCACGAGCAGGGACCAGACGACCGCGCTTTCCGCGGCCGGGTCCGAAATGACGGCGTATGCAGGACCTCTTTTATACGCGCGCGCAGGCGGATTCATCAACGCGATGGTCTCCCCCGATAACTGCCAGGGCAGGTCGCGCAAACCGTGCTGCACGATCATGCGACCCATCTCCCGCAGGTCAATTTCCTGCAAATCGTCCCGTGCGCTCTCCCTTGCGTCCCGGCGGATCAGGCTGATCAATCTTCTGACGGCTCGAAAACCGAACCTGCGATACAGTCTTACGGCGGTTTCATTTCGTTCGATCACCTCCAGGGTCATTTCGCGGTCGCCGCGTGCGCGCGCTTCGTGGACGAGCCGCTCCATGAACCAGGACCCTGCGCCCCTGCCGCGCGATCCCTTTGCGATGCCCATCGCCGCCAGGCGGCTGACCCAGCCGCGCCGCGCGATCAACGCAATGCCGCAGGGCTGCCCCTCCGCGAGCAACACGCGGCTGGCGGCGAGATCAACGCCGTCCTTGCGAAGCATGGCATGGAATTGGGAGAGGTCGAACTGGATGGGGACGAGATAACCCTCGAAGCCGCGATTCATCAATTCAACGAGATCAGGCAGCGGGAAGTCCGAAGCGGGCTTTAGGTCGAAGGTCATGCTCCACATTCTACCCTCAACGGGCGTATAATCGGCGAATTCGAGAGGATAGATCCATGACAGACTTTACAAAATTTGCCCGCAGGATCACGATCGTTTTATTCGTAACGCAGAGCCTGGTTTCCGCAGGGAACATCGCCTCGGCAACCGTGAATCCCATCGTGGGCGCGCAACTCGGCGGCAGCGATTATTGGACGGGCGTGCCTACCGCAGTGTACCTGCTGGGCGCGGCGTTCGCGGCTTCAGCCTGGGGCTACATCATGGATGCGATCGGCAGACGAAACGGCATCCTGCTCGGACTGTTCGTCGGGGTGATCGGCAACGCCATGATCATCTTCGCGATCCGCGCGGAAGCTATGTTGACGCTCTTGATCGGCATGGTGCTGGTGGGCGCGACCAACGCGGCGGTGGTGCTGGCGCGCTTTGCCGCAGGCGAGGTGAACCCGCCGGAGCAGCGCGGCGGCGCGATCTCGCTGGTGGTGTGGGGTGGGACGTTCGGCGCGGTCTTCGGTCCCCTGCTGGTGGGACCGACGGGCGCCTTCGTGAAGGGATTCGGTTTCAACGAACTTGCGGGTCCTTACCTGGCGGCGCTGGTTTTGTTCGCGGCGGTCTCCGTGATCGTCTTTGCCGGTCTGCGCCCCGACCCGCGCGAACTGGGCAAACAGATCGCGGAACTCCATCCCTCCACTGCCCCGTCCGGGCAATCGCGACCCATGCGCGAGATCTTTCGCCAGCCCGCCGCGTTGATCGCGATGAGCGCGATGGTGCTGGGGCAGGTGGTGATGGTGGCGATCATGGTGATCACCTCGCGTCACATGAACCAGCACCAGCACGGATTGACGGACATCGCCCACGTCATCCAGGCGCACACGATCGGCATGTATGCCTTTTCGGTCATCTCGGGCCGCCTTTCGGACAAGTGGGGACGCGGACCGGTCATCCTGGCCGGCGCGGCGATGCTGCTGCTGGCTTGCGTGACCGCGCCGCTCTCACCGGACGTATTGCCGCTGGCGGTGTCGTTGTTCTTTTTGGGTCTCGGCTGGAATTTTTGTTTCGTGGGCGGTTCTGCCCTGCTCTCCGATCAACTCTCCCCGCTGGAACGTTCGCGCACCCAGGGGACGAACGACCTGATGGTCGGACTCGCCTCCGCGGCGGGCAGCCTGGGAAGCGGCATCGTCTTCGCGGCGTCCAGTTACACGGTGATCGCGCTGGCGGCTGGATTGATTTCGTTGATTCCATTGCTGATGCTCCTGGCGTGGATGAGGAAAAAGCCCGCGCACGTTCCCGTTTGAAAAACAACATCCCGCCGGTTCCACGCCGCGCGGGATGTTTCTCACCGCTCACTGATCACTTTCTCACCATCGTCAACAACATCTTGAAACGCGTCAACGCGCGCACCGCGTGCGGTTCATCCGCGGGCATGATGATCGCGTCGCCCGTCTTCAAGTGAAACGGCTTGCCTGAAATTTTGATCTCCGCTTCGCCGTCCAACACGTGGACGAGCGCGTCGAAGGGCGCGGTGTGTTCGCTCAATTCCTGGTCCTTGTCGAAAGCAAAGAGCGTCACGTTGCCCGCCTCCGCTTTGGTGATCTGGCGGCTGACGACGGAACCGTCGTTGTATGAAACGAGGTCTGCAATGGGAAGGACTTCTGATTTTGGGGCTGTGGACATTGTGTCTCCTTCTGTCATTGCGAGCCAGAGGCGAAGCAATCTCCTCATTCAATCGGGGATTGCTTTGTCGCAACAAACGCTTCTCGCAATGACATTACTTCACCTCAACCTGATACGCGGCGGGAATGGTCGTAAAGCGCGTGCTTCCCGCCACGATCAGGATCGCCTGCTCGCCGGCCTCCAATGAAAGCGGAATCTCCGCGGTCTGGTCGGCGTCGAGTTCGATGTTCGTCACAGTGGTGGTATCGCCCTTGAGGATGAGGGACAGGCGGTAGGTCTGCGGGAGAACGTTATCCACGCGCGCAAAGCCTTTCGCCTCCCAGCCGCCGTCGTCCGCCTCGAAATCGGACCGATAGTTGACCGCGTCCACCCGAACATCGTCCAGCAGCAAGCCCTCCCCGTTGACCGCCGCGTCGGTGACATATTCGAAGCGGATCTGCACCTTCTGCCCGGCGAACTGCGAGAGATCAACGCTTTCCTGAATCCAGTCTCCGGTTGCGCCGGTATAGCCCCATCCATACGAATTGCCGGAGGGATTGTAATCGGTGCCGGAGGGGGTCTTGAGAATTTCCCAAACTTTCCCGTCGGTGGAGGCTTCGAGGTAGAGATAATCCCAATCCTCTTCGATGTCGTACCACGTCCAGTAACTGATCTCGATGGGCGCGCTCACCTCCGTGAAATCGAACTCGCGCGTCAGGGTCATGTCCGATTCGTCGCCCTTGTTGGACCAGAAGGCATACTTCCCGGAATACGGCTCCGCCGGCAGGAGGCTGACGACCGTCGAACCGCTGAAGCGCAAGATGAAATCCCCCGCGCAGGAAACGTTGATGTAATCCATGCCGTATTGATTGACCGAGAAATTCAGCGGCGGCTGCGGACAGGCGGTGATCAAATCGGTATCGAACACGCGCGGCGCGTCGGGATAGTTGCGATAGGTGTAACGCCCGTCGCCCACGCTCCCATCCCTGAGATATAACGCCGTCGCCCAATCCATGAAAACGTCGTCGGCTGTGACGATCCGGCCGGTAAGCGGGTCGGTGACGCCGAGTTGCGCGAGCGTATCGTCCACGCTGGTGATGTCGTTTTCGGGGTTCCTGGTCAGCGCCTGTGTGGCTTCCTCGCCGAAGCGGTCCAGGAAGTAGGTCAGGTACAGGAACGCTTGGCCGTAGTGCGGACCGTTATCGCTGGCGCTGTCGCCCCAGGTCGTCAATTGCAGGTCCGGGTCGGTGGCATAGTACCAGTCCTTGCCGCCCACGTCGTACCCGTTGAGGAAGACGCCCACCTCTGCAAATCCCTCGCTCAGCCAGGAAACGTCGTTGCGGTCGGATGGAAACTGGATCATGTGTACGAATTCGTGCGCCAGCACGCCGTAGGTGTATTCATCGGACAGGAGTTGCGTGGTGCTGAGCATGTACGTCTCGTGGGCGTTGGAATATTCCTTGACCAGGGGATGGAACGAATCGGACGAATTGAAATATCCCGCCACGTTGCTGCCGAGGCCCCCGGCGTAGATGACGTAGATGTGCGGGTCGTCGTCAATGCCGGGGTTGAACTCCTCCCCGAAGAACTCGCGGTTGGTGGGATAGATCTCGTTCTCGAACGTATCCATCAACCTCTTCACGTCGGCTTCATTGTACCTTGCGCCCTCCTCCGCCCAAAAATAGGAATGGGACGTTTCGTACACCAGCCTGGCTGTGATCCGACGGTGTTCTGCGGTATCCGAATTGCTGATCCAGAATTGCTCCTCATCCCCGACCTGATAGGATTTTGCCGGTACCGAGCGGGGAACGTCGCAAATTCCCTTCAAGCGGCAGGCGAGTTCATACGGGTCGTTTTCCGGGACCAGGGTCTGCTTCAGCGTTTCGAGCGTGTTCGACGAAATGGATTCGATCGGCGTCTGATCCAACGTGGGAACCGGCGCGGTGGCTGGCGGCTCCAGGGTCGGATAAACAGTGGGGATGTCAACCGGAGCCTGTTGATAAGCCTGATAAATGATGAAGCCTGCGGCGAGGATGGCTATGCAGGCGCAACACACCAGCACGGCGGCAACCCCGGCGACGATCTTCGGGACAAGCGAAGAGGTCGAGGATGGATTGGGATTTGATTCCATGATCGAGACAGTTCTCCTTTTCGAAAAGTCGGTGTATGGTATCCCGATTCTATAAAATTGGGATTAGGAAAAAAGTTAAAAGCGACAGTCACCTGCCTGGCGACTGTCGCTTTCGAGTCTCACGCCTCCGCGTGCTGTTCGCTCTTTTTCTTTCTCATCGGTTCGGACATTTGGAAGACGATCCTGTTCTCCTTCTCGTCCACGTCCACTGTCACGGTCGCGCCGTCCTTGAACCTGCCTCCGAGCAGTTCCACCGAAAGCGGACTCTCGACGTTCTTTTGGATGGCGCGTCGCAGCGGTCGCGCGCCGAACGCGGGATCGTAGCCTTCCTTTGCCAGCCACTTGCGGGCGGTGTTCGTCAACTCGATCGTGATGTTATATTCGTTCAGGCGATCCTGCACTTCCTTCATTTGCAGGACGACGATCTCCTCCATCTGTTCGATGGAAAGCGGCGAGAACATGATGATCTCGTCAATGCGGTTGAGGAATTCGGGACGGAAGGCGCTCTTCAACGCCTTCTCGATCTTGTCGTGCGCCTCGCGCTCCTCGTTGCTCGCCCTGGATTGGACAAAGCCCAGGGCGCCTCCCTTTCTTACGTATTCGGTGCCCAGGTTCGAGGTCATGATGAGAACCGTGTTGCGGAAGTCCACCACGTTGCCCTGGCCGTCGGTCATCCGCCCATCGTCCAAAATCTGCAACAACGCGTTCCACACTTCGGGATGCGCCTTCTCGATCTCGTCGAAGAGCAGGACGCGGTACGGTCTGCGACGGACGGCTTCGGTCAGTTGACCGCCCTCCTCGTAACCGACGTATCCCGGAGGCGCGCCGAAGAGGCGCGAGATCGTGTGCTGTTCGCGATACTCGGACATGTCAATGCGCACCAGCGCGTCCTCGTCGTCGAACATGAACCAGGCGAGGGCTTTGGCGAGTTCCGTCTTGCCGACGCCCGAGGGCCCGATGAAGATGAACGAACCGATCGGGCGCGACGGATCCTTCAACCCGCTTCTTGCGCGGCGGATCGCATCGGAGATGGCGTGAATGGCTTCCTCCTGCCCGATGATGCGCTCGTGCAAACGCGATTCCATGTGCAATAATTTCTCGGCTTCGGTCTCCATCATTTGCGAGACCGGAATGCCCGTCCATTGATGCACGACCGCGGCGATATCCTCCACGTTGACTTCCTCGTCCAATTGATGTTCGACCTCCCATTTGCCGCGCCTCTCGTGATATTCCTGTTCGAGGCGCAGGCGTTCCGATTTCTTCCTCGCCGCGAGTTCGTAATCGCGGTTCAAACCCGCCTGTTCCTCCTCGGCTTGCAGTTTTTCGACCTCGCTTTTCATGGCTTTGAGATCGGGCGGCATGGAATAGAGCGCCACGCGCAGTTTCGCGGCGGCTTCGTCCATCAGGTCAATGGCTTTGTCGGGCAGCTTGCGGTCTGTGACGTAACGGTCCGCCAGGCGCGCCGCGGCGACCAGCGCGTCGTCCGCAAAACGCACCTTGTGATGCGCCTCGTAGCGGTCGCGCAACCCCTGCAGCATCTTGATCGTGTCGTCCACGCTCGGCTCTTCGACGTAGATCGGGGCGAAGCGGCGTTCGAGCGCGGCGTCCTTTTCGATGTACTTGTGATATTCGTCCAGCGTCGTCGCGCCGATGCACTGCAATTCGCCGCGCGCCAACGCGGGCTTGAGCATGTTCGACGCGTCCATGGCGCCCTGCGCCGCCCCCGCGCCGACGACGGTGTGCAGTTCGTCAATCATCAGGATGATGTCGCCCTGCGCGCGCTGGATTTCCTCCACGACGGCTTTGAGCCGCTCCTCGAACTCGCCTCTAAACCTGGACCCGGCGATCATCGCGCCCAGATCGAGCGCCACCACCCGTTTGCCGGAGAGGATCTCCGGCACGTCGTTATTGGCGATCTTCTGCGCGAGACCCTCCGCGATGGCGGTCTTGCCGACGCCCGCCTCGCCGATCAACACGGGGTTGTTCTTCGTGCGGCGGGATAGGATCTGGATCAAGCGCAGGATTTCATTGTCGCGCCCGATGACCGGGTCGAGTTTGCCTTCGCGCGCCAGTTGGGTCAGGTCGCGCGAGTATTTCTCGAGCATACGATAGCGGGATTCAGCCTGCGGGTCGGTGACGCGCTGTCCGCCTCTCAAATCCTGAATGGCGGAGTAGACGCGGTCGCGCGTCAGACCGGCGGATTCCAAAATGCGCGCCGCGGGCGTATTCCGCTCGGTAAGGATGGCGAGGAAGATATGCTCGGTCGAAATATATTCATCCTTGAGGCGGTTTGCCTCCTCGTTGGCGAGGTCAATGATCCGCTTGACGCGCGGCGTGATGAAGATCTGCCCCGCGCCGCCGCCGAAGATGTTGGCTTTGGGGCTGGCGCGCAGCGTGGCGTCCAGGCGTTCGGTCAACGCTTCGGGGCTGACGCTCAGTTTTTCGAGAATTTGGGGAATCACCCCGCCGGGCTGTTCGATCAGCGCCAACAGGATGTGTTCGGTGTCTATCTGGTTATGGCCGTAGCGCTGGATGATCTCCGCGGCGCGTTGTGCGGCTTCCTGGGCTCTCTCTGTAAATCGGTCAAATCGCATCATGGGAAATTCCTTTTCGGAGACCTTTAGGGTCTGGTGGGACAAGCGTGATTATAACAAAACCGCACAGACGGTTTGTCAACGCGGCGTAAGAGGAGTATTGGAATTGCGCGATGGAACCTTACCCGGTTCTGTGGTTTCTGCGGTCTGAGCAGTTTCTTCGCCCTCAACCGTCTGTGCGTCCTCTTGTGCGGTTTCTTTTGGAGCGCTTTCCTCCTTCCCGCTGAAGAAATTCCTGACGATCTTTTGGATGCGACGCGTCGCGTCGTACCATCCGAAGCCGGAAAGAAAGCCGATGCCCAGATAAGCCAGATTTTGAATGGAGATTTCGCCCGATGTGCCCATCTCCCCGGAAAAGATCAACAACCCGGATTGAAGAAGCACGAATACGGTCAAACCAAGGACCGCCGATAACCATGGCGCAAAGATATATCCCCAGGTATGGGCTATATCGAAGTTCTGTTCGATGGAAACGTGACGATGGAAACTGGTCAGTCCTAGCACGCCCGCCCCAAGCACGCCGCCGAGCATGGCATGCAAGGCGGAAACGAATATCGGCGGCAGGGTTCCGCAGTTTTTCACATTGAGGTAACTGCAGAGCCATTGATTATTGTGCGCCCAGGAATTTATCAGGATCGCAAGCGCCAACGTGACGTAAAACAGGATCCAAATTGCCAGAAAAAACTTGACCGCGAAAACCAGCGCCTGCGGCTGGGCTTTCACGTTTGCCGCGACGGCATCGCTGGCTGTCTCTGGTTCGTCAAGATGGTTATGGTTCATTTCATCGTTTATCATGGCTTCCTCCGATTTCGGGGTGGGACTTTAGAATGCCATTTATTCAAGTTCCAGACGTGAAATGGCGTGTCGAATTTGGAACTCAATCGAACGTCGCCCGCGACTACCCGCCACCTTTATCTTTCTCCGATACCTGGAACAACGTGACCTGCATCCCGTCGGGGTCCTGGAGGCGCGCGTTGTAATCTCCCCACGGCGTTTGGACCGGCGGATGGACCAGCGTCGCACCGTTGGCGAGCAGGCGTTCCAGCGCGGACTTCAGGTCTGGCACCCGCAATGCAAACCGAACCTGTCCGCTGACGCGTTTCCCCGCTTCGAGTTGGTCAATGACCTCCGCCTGCCGTTCGTCGAAGAGTTCGAGGGTGGCGTTGCCCATCTCGAGCATGAGCGCCCTGCCGCCGTCGTTGTTCCAGATCGCGGCGGGTTCGAGACCGAGGCCGTCGCAGTAGAATTTGACGAGGCGTTCATAGTCGCGGGCGGTGAGCGCGACGCGCAATTCAAATACCGGGGGATTGGGTGTGGTCATGGCGGGAGGCGATCCTTTCTTGATAGGTCCGATTGGGCGACGTCAAAACGAGAAGAAGAATCAAGCCGGCAGTCCGCAGATAACTAAAGGGAAAAACATTGAAGACCGGCATGGCAAAGACAAGGACCAGGGCAATCATCAGTCGCCCGGGGTCTCTCCTGCCGGCGAGAGCGAATGCCCAAATTGCGAGCGGCATGGCGATCACGTAGTGATGCTCCCAGGCAGACGGGGCGATCAACAACGAAAGAACCGAAAAATCGGTGAGATGCCCAATGTTCCGATAGGATTCGTTTCCCGCCGGCAAGACGGAGCCCGCTTCAAGGGATTGCGCGTACAGTTTCTCCCGTCGTGCGAAGCGCAGCGCGATCCATCCCAAAATGATCAGGACGATGATTCCAAAGACGGGCATCAATAATTCCGGAGGCGCGCCGGCGAAGTCCAGGGAGTTCCTCAGAAAGCTCAGGATACTGCTGTTCCGGAACCACGCGCTTTCCCGTTCCACCGGGAAGGAAAGGTAAAAGCGGCCGAATTGTTTCCATAACAGCAGGTCGCGAAAGGCGTTGGTCTGGACGGCAATAACCCCAATGGAACCGATGGCGGCGCCAATCAACGCCCGCCATTTTCCCGTTGCGAACAGGGGCGCGATCAAGGCAAATGGATATAACTTGATCAAACCGCCGACAGCTATTGCCAGGCCCGACAGGAAAGGGCGACGCGCCAGGGCCAGAACGGCGATCAGAATGGAAACGAGAATATAAAAATTCACCTGGTTGTAAATAACCGTCCTGAGCAGGGGCGTGTTGAACAGAAATAACCCGCTGACGAACAACATTCCTTTCGACGGCGTCACCCCAGCCATTTCGGCAAACCGCAGGGACAAATAATATGCGAGGAGAATTGCGTACAGCATACCGCTTTGGTGAATGTAAAAAACGAACTTCCATAGATCTGGTCCTTCGGGGCGGATGCCTATGGCTGGAAGAAACCACGTCCCAGCCCGGTATACCGTGACCATGGTTTCCGCAAAGAACGGCGGATAAAGATAGCGGGTGCTTCGATAGGGGTTGTCTCCCGCTACGACGGACCGAAAGGCGGTTTCGTACTGTTCATAGTCCCACGATTTTTGACTGTGTTCCGCAACATTGACGAGCATGAACAGGCAAACGAGGATGGGAATGCCGATCATCATCAGCGCTCTTGCAGAGGGCGCGGGTATGCTCCTGTAATCGGCGTAAGCAGTGTATAGGATCGGGCAAAAAACGCAAAAACCGAATAATCCAAATAGATGTTCCCAGCTTGTGGACGTGGGGCGGACGATCTCCCAATTCCTGGATAGCAGGAAAAATGCGGCGAACACCGCGATCCAATAGAGGGGCGTGAAATGTGTCAGGAATTTTGTGGAGTGCGCGCTGAAAGTAGTGGGATTTTTCATGCCCGATCCCTCACGGCGCGGCGGTGATTGTCGGCGTCAACGTGACGACCGCGAGATGGATCTGCGGGATCCAGCCGATGCGTCCGTCCCTGTCCATGACCTGGAGCCAGACGAGACCATCCAACACTTCACTGCCGTACAGCACAGTGATGTAGTCTCCGTTGCGGAGCGCGCCGATGGACGGTCCGCCGGGGGATTGGAGGAGGTCGAGGATGCGGCCGTTGGCGTTCGTGATGCGCGCAATGGATGGGGTCGCGGTGGGGGTTGGGGGAACGGGAGTCCTGCTGGGTGTGATGGTCGGCGTGGAGGTCGGGGGGTAGGTTGGAGTCGGAGTAAGCGTGACAGGCGTCGGCGTGGTGGTGAACGTGGGGGTGATGGTCAGGGTGGGCGGGACGAGGGGGTCCAGTCTCGCGACGAATATCTGATTTACAACAATGGCGACCGGTTTCTGAAGCCTGATGGCAATGTCCCGCTGCATTTTGGTCACGTCTTCATAACGAAGCGCCTGCGAAGTGCGGATGGTGATCGTCATGTGGAGAACGTCGTTGCGGTCGGTGACCGTCAGGTCGGCGAGGTCGGCATCGAAGCCAGCCGCCTCCTGTAAAACGATTTCATTGATCAGGCGATTCTCGTTTGCTTCACGGAGAAACTGCACGCTCAGCCACGAGAGCGGGATGAATAGGACAAGCGTGGAGAAGGCGGCCAGGAAAAGCGCGCGCCGGACCAGATGACCATCTTCGCTCTTTACCCTGAATCCGAGCGCGTAAAAAACGATCATGGCGGCGAAGGCGATGGTCACCGCGTTGGTGACGAAGAGCAGGAGCGCGCCGCCCGCTACGTCCCAGCGTCCCATGGCAACCCCAATGCCCACCGTGCATAAAGGGGGCATGAGAGCCGTGGCAATTGCAACGCCCGGCAACGCGGCGGAGATCGAAGGCATGGCTAACGCGAAGGCGGCTGCCATGCCGCCTGCCAGCGCGATGGTCAGGTCAATGGGGCTGGGATGAGTGCGCGCCAGCACCTCTTCCGGCAGTTCCTGCAATGTGAGGAAGGGAAGCCAGCGATTTACCAGCGTCAGTAAGGCGGAGATGAAAATGGCTGCGACGGCGCCGCGTACCAGTGCGATGCCCGCGTTGCGCAGAAGAGTGGCGTCGCCGGTCAGAGCCGCCAGCCCGAACCCGATGATCGGAGACATGAGCGGCGCGACGAGCATCGCGCCGATGATGACCGCAGGCGAGTCGGTCAGCAAGCCGAGCGTCGCAATGACGCTCGAAAGGATGACCAGCAGGAAGAAATCGAAATCGGGATCGGACGACTCGCGCAGTTGAACCTGCACTTCCGCGCGGCGTTCACGCGAGACCGGTTTCACGACGCGCCTGAACAAATGGATCAGGAGCGCGCGGCGCGACGGCGGCGGGGGCTCAGGAAAGGTCATGGCGCTATTCTACCTTACGAAATCGAACGCGACTATAATATCCTCCAATGAGCGCCGTCACCATCCCCGTGCAGAACAAGGATCATCCGCACATGCGCGCGATGAACATGTTCCGCGACCTGAATGCGGTCGCGGACCTGATCGAACTGTGCTTCGCCAGCACGATGGACAACGACGGCCAGCGATACGTCAACGATATGCGCCGCGCCAGCCGGGACGACGGTTTCCTGCGCTGGGCGTCGAACATGACGGAGAACGCCTCCCTGCCCCTGACGGGATTTGTCTGGGAGGAGAACGGGCGCATCGTCGGCAACGCCAGTCTCATCCCGTTCCGCGAGCGGGGCAAACGCATCTACCTGATCGCCAACATCGCCGTGCACCCCGATTATCGCCGCCGGGGCATCGCCCGCGTCCTCACCCAGCGCGCCATGAAATACGGCTGGGATAAAAGGTCGTCCGCGCTCTGGCTACACGTCCGCGACGACAACCCCGGCGCCATCGAACTCTATCGGCAGTTGGGATTTAAGGAGGTCGCCCGGCGCGCCACCTGGGTGGCGAAGACCAGCCCTCCCTCCCTGCCCGATTCCGACATACAGATCGTTCCGCGTCACCCGCGCTTTTGGCTCCAACAACAGGACTGGCTTCGCCGCCTCCACCCCGACGTTTTGGGCTGGTACCGTTCCTTCAACCTTAACTCCCTTCGGCCCGGACTCATGAACTGGCTCTACCTTTTGTTCGTTGACGTGAACATCAAACAATGGGCGGCGGTACGCGGCGATAGGTTGCTCGCCACATTATCGTGGGCGCCGCGCGGGGGCAGGTCCGATTCCCTTTTCGCGGCGGCGGGCGCAAATGCGGACGAAGGAGGCGAAACCTCCGCCGAGGCGCTTGCCCTTTTGCTCCTCCATGCCCGGCGGACGCTGTCCAATCGTTCCACGCTTTCCCTGGAATATCCCGCAGGTGAAATGACGGAGGCGTTCCTCGCGGCGGGCTTCACCGAACGCCGCACATTGATCTGGATGCGAGCCGAGCCTGCAACCCGGGACCCCTCCCTGCGTAAATGAGGTGACAATTCCAAAACGGTCGCGTCCTCCCGAGTGGAAGGAAGAATCTCCGTCACATAAAACGAGTCTGTGCGGTTGCGATAACTTTCCCGGGTCGACGCGCCGAACCGAGAGGAGAAGAAAATGACCAAATTCATCCTGCGTCTGCTTATCAACGCCATCGCGCTGTATCTGGCAGTGCTGATCGTGCCGGGCATTGACCTGCGAAGCGGCATGGTTTCGCTGATCTGGCTGGCGCTGATCTTCGGGGTTATCAATGCGTTGTTCCGCCCGCTGCTCAAGTTCCTCACCTGCCCGTTGATCATCCTCACCCTGGGCTTGTTCACGCTCGTCATCAACACCTTCCTGTTCTGGCTGACGAGCGTCGTCGGTCAATGGTTTGGCATCGCGCTGGTCATCGGCGATCCCGTCTGGTGGAACGCCTTCCTCGGCGGTTTGATCGTCAGCGTCGTAAGCGTCGTGATGACGATGATCCTGAAGGACGAGTTGAAGGGCGGAAGATAGAACGACGCTTCATTGCATGGAACGGGACGATCCGTAACGCGATCGTCCCGTTTTCAGTTGCCCCCGTGGAACAGCCACGCCACGCTCATGATTCGATAGATCAGCCCCAGGTTTATGTAGATCGTCAAAGCAAGGAACACGATCGAACCAATTTGAAGCCATCGGTTGGAAGCCCGCCTCTCGAATGAGAACGACACAAGGAGGACGAGGGCATACACCCAATCGGGGGAGTAAAGCAGCGGGTCATCCCCGTAAAAAAGATGAAGTCCGAAGTTGAAAACCAGGCACAACAAAAGACCGAGGGTGAACATCGTTCGTTCCCGTGATCTGAAAAAATCGAAAACGAACTGGATCATTGCCAGCCCAAGAACGGCGACCCATATTTTTATGATAATGTCCGCCAGGCCCTTGTACCCGGCGACGTGCAATTCCCCGGCCGCAACCCTGAATGTGCGAAAGTTCGGCACGATGGCGCCGGGTTCATCCAAAAGGACGTAGGGGGTTGGAGCAACAATTCCGTACAGGAGGACCGCGCGGGAGATAAGATTGACCCGCTCGCCAAATTGCCGGAACGACCCGAATGGTTCGTGTGTGTATCTTCGTTCCACAAGCAGTTTCGATGGATCGTACAACGGCTCGGAGAAAGGATAGAGTTCGACCTGCAGCGCATTGAGCAAAAGGGTGATTAGCGCGACCGTTGAAACGAACTGGATCATGACTTTTATCCGGGGCAGTTTCGAAAAATACAGGATGCAGGCTTGCGCCAGGTTCGTGATCGTGATTCCGAAGATTGCCACGCCTACAGGGACGGTTGATTTGAGCGATATTCTGTCGCTTTGAAGCAAAAAACAAAAGGAAATCAGCGCCAACGCCGAAAAGATGTATGTTTCGAGCATGGAACTTAACAGCAGGTGGGAAGCGCTCGCGCCCAGCAAGGATGCGGAGATCAGCGCATAGGTTGTGTTTCCGGTCCTTTGTTTGACGATCAGCCATGCCACGAACACACACGCCGAACCCGCCAGCGCGCTCAATACAAACGCCGCCTGCAATTTATCGCCGTTCAGGAGGATGGATAGCAATTCCACCGGCAGGCGCAGGATCAACACCACGGCCGGGTGAACGGCGCGAACCGGGAAGATGGCGTCGGTTGGCTGGGAAGCCAGTCGTTCTATCCAGTCCGAGATGTCCGTCTCGAAGTATTTATCGCGGGTATAGTATCCGGGGAAGTTAATCGTTTGCGTGAAAATGAAGTAGGTCAGAAAAAACGCTAACGCGAGGAAAATGCCCGCCCGGTGTTTTTGTGCAAAGCGGATGATTCCGGCCTTTTCAAGGAAATGGGAATGTTCTCCTTTATCGGAGAGGCGGGTCAACCACAAGGTCCCCGGTGTTGAAAGGATCGTCAACCCGAGGAAGATGGGTAGCAGGGAAGCCTCCATGGAAACGAGACGCAGATCGAACAAGGTTGGGAATTGACGGACGATCACGAACGAGGAAACAGCCAAAGAACCGGCGACGATCAAAACAACGAGAGACGCCCAACTGTCGCGCCAGGATGCCTTTTTGAACGCGTCTTTCAGGAGGACGAAGGCTCCCAGCCCGCATAACATCTGGAAGAATATGCCGAGGATCACGAAACGAAGATACCCCGAATGGAAATTGGAAAAGTAACTGGTCAAAAGATAAGACGCGGGAATTCCAAGCAAATGAAACAACAGGGATCGTCTCGAATTTTGGGCTTCGGGGTTTGAGAGACTGCCTGTCGTCATGCGATGGTTGTTTCGGTTGATGTCGGATCGAAGTATTTCGATGCCTTATGGTTTTCGGAATCCCGGCAATCCCCCAGCCGTCTCTGCGCTTCTCGCCGCGCGCAGGATCGCCTCCGCCACCGCCTCCGCCGCGAACGCGCCGATGGTGGAAACATCCGCTTTGCGCGCGCCGGTGGAAAGGGCGAAGAGCGCGTCGCCGTCGAGCAGGGTGTGGGCGGGGCGGATCGCGCGGGCAATGCCGTCGTGCGCCATCTGCGCGACCTTTGTCGCCTGAGCCTTCGTCAATTTTGCGTTCGTCGCCACCACGCCGATGACCGTGTTGGCGCGCGTCGCAAACCCGAGCAGCGCGCGCCCAATCGGCTTTTTCATCGTCGCCAGCGTATCGGCAAAATAACCCTTCCCGCCCACGCGCAGCGGACCGATCTTTCCTGAACGAAGCCCCGCGACGATTTCATTCGTTGCCGGATCAACCACGTCCCCCCACGCGTTGACCGCCACCAGCGCGCCCACGATGACGCCCCCGCCGACGTTCATGGATGCGGTTCCGACTCCCGATTTGGTTGCGAGGCTCGACCCGAACATTTTCCCCACCGAAGCCCCCGTCCCCACGCCGACGTTCCCCTCCGCAGGCGCGGAGGAGGAGGCTGAGGAGGCTGCGCGATATCCCAGCGCTGAATCGGGCCGAACGTCCGCGCGACCGAGGTTCAGGTCGTAGAGAATAGCCGAAGGGACGATGGGGACCTTTGCCGCGCCGGTGTTGAATCCGATCCTGTTCTCTTCGAGATATTTCATCACGCCGCTCGCCGCGTCCAACCCGAACGCGGAACCGCCAGATAGAACGACGGCGTGAACCTTTTCGACGAGGTTGACCGGGTCGAGCAGGTCGGTCTCGCGCGTGCCGGGCGCGCCGCCGCGCACGTCCACGCCTCCAACCGCCCCCTTGCGGCAGAGGATGACGGTGCAACCGGTTAATGCTTCATTATCCTGCGCGTGTCCCACTTCGACCCCGCGCACGTCTGTGATGGTGTTGTTGGGTTTCATTTGAATTGGCGCATCAGGCGGCTGCCGCCTTTCTCCCGGAAGTCATCCCAGATTACGGACCAGTTGAAGGAACTCCCTCCATTCCTCCTCGAAGAAATGCACGGTGACGTTGTTCAACTCGATGTGATAGGTGGTCTCTCCGTCCGGCTCTTCGGCTTTCCACGCGAAAAAGTTATCGGTTTCCGCGATCGTTTCTGTTTTTGGTTCGTTGTGGTTGTTGCTCATTCTTCTTCTCCTTTTTGGGTTTTGCTTCATCCTCGTTCCTGGCAAAACGGGACCTCCAAAACCGGGCGAGATTTTTCACGATCTCACCGACGCCGGGCGGGGAGGGCGTCTCCTCCTTTCCGGGCCAGGGATCGAGGTCGAACATCTTGCGCATGATATACCTGCCCAGCAGCAGGAACGTGGCAAGGAAGGGCGCGGCGATGATGACGCCCAGCAGCCCCAGCAGGTTGGCGGCGATGAGGGCGGCGACCAGCACCGCGGCGGGATGCACCCTCAACGTGCGCGCCATGATGCGCGGCGTGATGAAATTGTCCATGAACCAGTCAATGAGGGAGGTGGTGATCACCACAATCAACATGTAACTCAGCGGCTGGAGGCCGAAGGGCTTGTCCGGTTGGAAGAACGTGACCAGCGCCATGATGATCCACGTGATGGCTGGACCGATATACGGCAGGAATTTCGCCAGCCCCGCCAGGAACGCGATGCCGATGGCGTAACGCACCCCCAGCGCGGGCAGGACGATCGAATAAATAGCCAGCGCGAGCATGAAGACGATGATCTGCCCGCGCAGGAAGGCGTTCCAGATGCGGCTGAGTTCGCTGCCCAGCCTCCGCAGGTCCTCCGTGTAGCCGGGAATCTCGATCTTCAGGAGGTCTTCGCGCAAGCCGCTGCTCTCCGCCATCACGAAGTAGGAAACGGTCAGGATGAAGAGCGTCCAGCCGAGGGTGGTCGCTGCGCCGCCCGCCACCGCGCCGACGACGTTCCCAGTGCGGCTGAGCAGGGGCTGGATGAACGAAAGCAATTGATCGCTGAGGCTGGAGAGATCGAAGGTCCGCATGTCCAGCGTATACGGACCGATCGTAAAGACCTGCGTGGAGAGTTGCGTGAGGTATCTTGGCAGGTCGCGGACGATGCCCTGGATGGAACTGGCGAGGCTTTGCGCCTGCCCCACAAGCCCCACGCCGCCCCAGGTGAGCAGACCGATCAGGACGATGACGATCAACAGGTAAATGATGTTGACCGAAAGTTTCCATGGGATGCGCAGCGCGCGCGAGAAGGCGGCCGTGATCGGATGGAGCAGATACGTGATGATGAAGATGATCAATAACGGCGGGATCAGGTTCGAAAAGCGGTAAAGGAGAAAGGTCGCAATGCCGAGCATGACCAGCCCGACAAGCAGTTTTGTGGTGGCGCTCCAGCGCGGCGATGCGGTCGTCTTCTGTTCCATCGAATGATCTCCAAACTCGTTCCTATTCTAGTCAAGAGGGAAGCGTTTGACAACCGTTAAACAAAAATCCCCGCAGGGCAATAAGCCTTGCGGGGACGATCTCTCTCGGTCAGCATCCGCCCAGGAAGGGGAAGAACGTGCACCACAGGTAGTTGGCGTCAATGTACCAAAGGATTCCAACGCACACGCACAAAAAGAACAACACAGCCGCGCCGATAATGATCGGCAGGATGTTCATCCCTTTGGCGGGCGCGGGCGCCGCCGCAGGCGCGGGGCTGGCTGGCACGTTCCCGACGTAATCCGCAGGCGGGGGCGGAGGGGTTAGTGGGCGCGAAATGGACGGTACGGCTGCGGCGCGCGGCGAAACCATGGTCGCGCCGGGATCGGTCGTCGTCACCTCGAAGACCAGCACGATCTGTTCGCCGAACGAGACCACCTCGCCCGCTTTCAGGACGCGCGGTCCGGCTAATCGTTGGCCGTTCACAAACGTCCCGTTGGTCGAGCCGAGATCCTCCAGCACGTACTTCCCGCCCTGGAAGGTCAGGCGGGCGTGCCGGCGTGAGACTTCCGCGTCGTTGATCGTAATGTCGTTCGATGAGTCGCGCCCGACGTTCAATTGGTCCCCCTCCAGTGTAAAGATCGCCCCGGGAGTCGGACCGGTCCGCATGATCAATTGGTATTGAGACGCCATGATTTCTCCTTGACGGTCGTGATAATGCGAGTCTAAAGGTATCAGGCAAAAAAGTCAACTCTCGGATATTGCACTTGACATGCAATTGTACGGGTATAGAATTGGAACGGAGACACGCATGGACAAATTACCCATCCCTGAGTTTTTCGACGCCGGGAAGGTCGGCGCGATCTGGCGGATTCCCTACGAGGAACGCGCAAAGCAGGCGCGGGAATGGGCGCTTCGATACGCCCTTCAGCCTGCCTCTGCGGACCAAACCAAAACCTGGCTGATGCTGGTGGACGCGCAGAACACCTTCTGCATCCCGGAATTCGAACTGTTCGTCGGCGGGCGCAGCGGGCGCGGCGCGATGGAAGACAACACGCGCCTGTGCGAATTCATCTACCGCAATCTGGGCGGCATCACCCACATCACCGCCACCATGGACACGCACAAGACTATGCAGGTCTTCCACGCGGTCTTCTTCGTGGACAAAGACGGAAACCACCCCGCCCCGTACCGCGACATTCATGTCGCCGACCTGAAATCCGGCAACTGGGAATTCAACCCCGCCCTCGCCTCGCAATTCGGCATCGCCCCCGAATACGGACAGCAGATGATGATCCATTACGCCGAGGAACTGGAGAAGAAGGGCAAATACGCCCTCACCATCTGGCCCTATCACGCCATGCTCGGAGGCATCGGTCACGCGCTGGTCGCCTCCATTGAAGAAGCCTTGTTCTTCCATTCCATTGCCCGCGCCGCGCAATACGACATCGAGCTCAAGGGCGACAAACCCTTCACCGAAAACTATTCCGCCATTGGACCCGAAGTGCTAACCGGTCCCATGGGCGAGACGCTCGGCGCGCGCAGCGCGAAGTTCATCGAACAACTTCAGCAATTTGACCGTCTCATCGTCGCCGGGCAGGCAAAATCCCATTGTGTCGCGTGGACCGTCTCCGATCTGCTCGACGACATCAACGCCACGGACCCCGAACTGGCGAAGAAGGTCCATCTGCTGGAGGATTGCGCCTCCCCCGTCGTCGTTCCCGGCGTCGTGGATCACACCGACGCGGCGAACGCGGCGTTCGAAAGATTTGCGGAGGCTGGAATGAAGATCGTGAAATCAACGGAAGAGTTCTGAGAGGCGGGCAGGCACACACATACATAGGTAAACAGGTACACACGTAAAGAGGTACACACGTAAACAGGTACACACGTAACCAAGTACACACGTAAACAGGTACACACGTAAACAGGTACACACGTCCCTTGTTTCCCTGTGTACGTATCTGCCTGTCCACTTGTGTACGCGTCCACTTGTCCATTTTCTTAATCGCAAATCGAGACCATGAGCATCTTCGACAATAACCGCCTCACCAACGAAACCTTCAAACTCGACATCGAACGCATGCGCCGCGGCTGGTACTCGGATAAATACTTCGAGAACATCGGCCGCATGTTGACCGCGCTTGCCGCCGAAGGCTATGCCTATTCGGGGAAATATCACAACCTGCCAGGGAGCGTATCGCCCGAAGACATCGCCGTCGGCGACATCGAAGTGGAGATGCAATGGTTCACGCGCCGCGCCGGCAAGACCATCGTCGTCGGCGTGGACAAGGCGCTCGCCATGCTCAGGCATTGCACCGGCTATTGGGATGACGATGCGTTCGTGGACACGTCCGATCAACTGGAGGTATGGGCAGTGCAGGATGGGACCACGGTCGAGTCGGATGGAAATCCCCTGCGCGTCGAACCGGTCATCAAGGTGCGCGGACGTTACCGCGATTTTGCCCTGCTCGAAACGCCCACGCTGGGCATCCTCACCCGCTCCAGTCGCGTGGCGACGAACGTTTACGAGACCATGCTCGCCGCGCATGGAAAGCCGATCCTGTTCTTTCCGGCGCGTTTCGATCTGCACGAGGTTCAGGCGGCGGACGGGTACGCTTATAACATCGCCGTAAAACGATTCAACCTGGATTACGGCAACGAATTGGGTCCCTTCGTCTCGACCGACGCGCAGGGGGATTGGTGGGGCGGCGCGGGCGGCGGGACGGTTGCCCATGCCGCCATTGCCTCCTTCCTCGGCGATACCGCCGAGGCGATGATGCAGTTCGCGCGCATCCTGCCTGCCCACATCCCGCGCATCGCGCTCGTGGATTTCAACAACGACTCGGTGACCGATTCCCTGCGCGTGCTGGAAACGATGTTCATGCAGTATATGGAGTTGAAGGATCGGGGCGATGAAGCCGAAGCCGCGAAGTACGTTTTGTATGGCGTCAGGCTGGATACGAGCGGAAGCGTGCGCGACGTCTCGGTTGCGCCGTTGGGCGATCCGGCGCTCGATCTGGGCGTCAACCCGCGGCTGGTGTTCAACGCCCGTCAGGCGATGGATTCCGCGTCCGAAAACTGGAGCCTGCCCGAGGTCTGGAAGGAAGCGGCGCGTGCGTATTGTCGCAACGTGAAGATCGTCGTCTCCGGCGGGTTCACCCCGGAAAAGATCCGCAGATTCGAAAAGTTGGGAGTCCCCGCGGATATCTACGCGGTCGGCTCGTGGCTGTTCAACAACAACGGCAACACGGTGACCGATTTCACCGCCGACGTGGTGCGCGTGAAAGCGCACGGCAAATGGATTGACATGGCGAAGGTGGGACGCAAACCGCTCAGTAACCCGAATTTGGAGAGGGTGTGGTGATTCTTTAACCGCGAAGACGCGAAGAACGCCAAGAAGTTTTTAAAGATTCTTCGCGACCTTCGCGCCTTCGCGGTGAAGATTAAACCTTCACCCTCTCCACTTTGAACGGCGTTTCCTCCACTTGTTCCTCATCAAACTCCCGCGCCGCGAGGTGACCGGCAAACACCGCCTGCGCGATGATGTTCGGCGCTTCGGCGTCACCGATGATTCTTAGCGAGCGCATCCCCCTCTCCCTTTGGGAGAGGGCAGGGGTGAGGGAAGCATACAATTCATCATTCGGCGTCCTATCGCTCACCAGCGCCACCCCATCGCGCGGCAACTCGATTTCATCCCCCGAAATCACATTCGACAACTTCACAAAATCATTTCCTATTTCGCTCAATGTATTCTGCACGTATAACTTCACGCCGAGTTTCATCAATTTCGCCTGAATTCTTTCCTGTTCCAGCGTGAACTGCGACCAGTACGAGACCATCGGCGCGGGCGTGACGAGTGAAACCTTGCACCCGTTCATCGCGAGCAACTCCGCCAGCACGCCGCCCATGTAGTAATGATCGTCGTCGTAGATCACAATTTGGAATCCAGAAGCTTGCTTCTGGAGATTCGGCGGCAAGCCGCCTGATTCCAAAAAGTCGTCGGGGCTTAGAACATTTTCTGAATCGAAACCAACAATCGGCTTCCACAACGTTCTTCCCACGCCATCGCGCCGCCACGTCGCGCCGGTGGCAATGATGAGGTTCTGCGCGCCCGATTCGAGGACATCCTCCGCGGTCATCGGGCTGGAGGGATAGACTGAAACGTTCTTCATCTTTTCGATTTGAGTCAACCGCCAATCCACTACTCGACGCCACTCGTTCAAACCGGGCAAAGCGGATTCGCGTAACACGCGTCCGCCCAATTCTTTTCCCGCCTCCAGCAAAGTGACCTGATACCCGCGCTGACCCAGCGCCCGCGCGCATTCCAGCCCTGCCGGTCCCGCGCCGATGATCATTACCTCCTTTTCGCTTTTCTTCGATGAAATGATCTCAGGGTGCCAACCGCGCCGCCATTCCTCTCCCATGGTGGGATTTTGCGTACAGCGGATCGGCACGAAGCGCGTATCTCCGGTCACACAGATGTTGCAACCGATACATTCCCGAATATCTTCGATTCTTCCTTCCTTGATCTTGGTCGGCAAAAACGGATCGGCAATCGAGGGACGCGCCGCGCCGATGAAATCCATCACGCCGCGCTTTATCGCCGAGACCATCGAATCGGGCGAGGTGTATCGTCCCACACCGACAACCGGTTTCGTGGTCAATTGCTTGACGAACGAAATATATTTCTCCTGATAACCTTCTTTTTCAAAACGCGAGGTCGCCGAATCATTGTTCCAGCCGCTGACGTTCACATCCCACAGGTCGGGCAATTCGGCGAGCATCGCAACCACATCATAGCCTTCGCCCTGATGCGTGAAGCCCTCCTCGCCGAGCAATTCGTCCACGGCAAATCTCACAGCCACCGCGCACGCATCGCCCACCGCCTCCCTTGTATCCTCGATCAATTCTCGGAAGAACCTCACTCGATTCTCCAAACTCCCGCCGTATTCGTCCGTGCGGTCGTTGTAACGTTTCAGAATGAATTGAATTGCCGCCGTCATCCCGTGACCCGCGTAGCAATAAATAATGTCGAAGCCTGCGCTCTTTGCCCGCAATGCCGCCTCACGATGCCAGCGTCTTACATTACGAATATCCTCTTTATCCATGCGGCGGGTCTGGGCAGGGTCATAGCCCGAACCGCCCACCACGCCCATCGAGCGCGGCGCCAGCGGAGGGACGCGCGAATACAAATTCACCGCATCTATCCCGTTGTACGAAAGTTCGATCCCCGCCAGCGCGCCGTGACGATGCACTGCCTCCGTCATCAATCGCAGCGCGGGAATGTCGTCATCGTCCCAGATGCGCCCCTCGAAATACGGAGAAAGATCGCTCGAATGATGGATCTCCGTCTCCTCGGTGCAAACGACTCCCCAGCCTCCCTCGGCTTTCACCCCGCGCATCGCCGCCATGCCGTGAGGCATACGATGACCGAATCCGTTGCAATGCGGGACTTGATAAAAACGGTTCGGAGCGACGACGGGACCGATCCGAACCGTTTCGAATAAAATGTCGTAAGGATTGTTCATTTGGATGCTCCCAGGGATGAAAAGGATACAAGTAGACAGCGAAGCACCTGTCTACTTGTGTACGTGTTTACTTGTCCACCTCTCCTACCCAAACCTCCCCGTAACGTAATCTTCCGTCCGTTTTTCCTTTGGCGTGGTGAACATCGCTTTCCCTTCGCCATATTCGATGAGTTCGCCCTGCAAAAAGAACGCCGCGTAATCTGCGGCGCGTCCCGCCTGTTGCACGGAATGAGGCACAAGGATGATCGTATATTCTTTTTTGAGTTCCTGCAATGCGGCTTCCACTTTGCCGGTCGAGATCGGGTCGAGACCGGAGGTCGGTTCGTCGAGAAGAATAATTTCGGGTTGGAGAGCCAGGACGCGG
>JAANMU010000545.1_pt1 | contig 44824 bp, 43 predicted proteins | sample 7279701 | NCBI WGS metagenome assembly JAANMU01 (sample SAMN14094539, study PRJNA606508) | bioreactor metagenome | isolation source: A lab-scale SPAN reactor treating ammonium-rich wastewater day 57 | place: Ireland: Galway | collected 2017-03-13
ATATCTGCCTCATCCCGGCCTCCTTTCGGCCGGTCTCGATATCAAAAATGGCTGGTTTTCAGGTGCCCACTAATGGCTGAGTTTGGGTGCCCGGTAACATGAAGTACAAGTTAATCTCCTGTTATGTGACCTAGGCGAGCCCTAAATTCCTCAACCCGTTTACTGAAATCGAAAGACTTCTCCCCCAAATCTCCTTTCCGTGGAAGGAGAGAAAATCTTCGACCTTTTTCGCAAACAAATGATGTTCGGTGGAACGCAGACTTTGCATAAGCGCTTGGGTCCAGACCTGAACGGCCTTTTCGGGATCGGGCTTTTGTTTCTTGAAGACCGCAATCAAACCGGACAGGTCGTCCGCCGTGTATCGAGATAATTTCCCGACGGACCAGATCAAGAGATGCTACGATGTTGATCCTGGCCCTCAGACCTGGATCCTATAACCAGCAAGGGGGCCCTCGCCATTCGCGTTCACTCACCCTGCAAGCCAGCAGGATGCAGCCTCTTGACGAGCCTCATCTCTATCCCATCCAAAGGAATCGACCAGGTAAGCACAGTTCCGTCGGTCAGGCCCGTTCCCATGCGGATCGTATCCTCCTTGGTCGGCGTTTCAGGCTCGGTCTGGAGGAGAAACCAGGTTTCCGTCGAGGAGTCGTAGACCTCCGACGGCGCTGGAAACGAGTTCAACATGGATCCGCCGATGGCGAGGCCGAAGAGGCCGTTTTTATAGGGCCATTGGGCGGCAAGTGGGCCACTGCGGGGAAAATTCATGTCTCCAACCCTCCGCCACTCGTTGGTCCTGGGATTCAACACCATCGCGGAGCTTCGCGGAACCCTTGGCCCCTTATTGATGAAGTTAACTTGACCATTCTTACCTCCCTCCTCAAGGCGGTTTGCCAGTCCGCCAAAAATGAGCACCTCGTCGTTTTCGAGGAGGCTCACGCCGGGGAAGGCGCGGCCAGCGTAGCCTGCGTCGGCATCATCCGGAAACGCGGGCATGTTGGAAAGGCGAGTCCACTGGTTGGTCACGGGATCATACATATCAACCTCGACAATCCCGTAATACGCGGCGGGTTGAGTCCAACGGCCGCCGATGAGGAGAACCTTCCCATCGCTGAGCACGACGGTATGATGCGTGGCCCGGCCGACCTCGATGCCCCGTTTTTCTTCGGGGAGGGGGAAGCTTTTTCTGGTGAAGGCGCCCGGAACATGGGTCGCGAAGCCGCGGGTTGCGGGCATCTTTGCGGGCATTTTTTCGCCTTCTTCCCAATGGCCTAAGAGCTCGGTCCCGTCCGGATACCTGGTATTCCCGTTTGGGTTGAAGATGAAAACATTGCGGCTGGCGAGAATGACCAAATCTTCGAAGGATATCACGTCCTCCTCTGTCGATCCGCCCGTGACGATGACACGGCCGTCTTCGTCATTAAGCGAGGCGGCAATGTTCGTATAAATCTCGAAGGTACCCTTCGGCATCCTCGCGGCCTCGGACCAAGAGTCGCTCTTCGCGTCGTAAATGAAACACTTGTCGCTGATCCGGAGGTTCCCGTCCGGCCCAAAGGGCCCGCCGCCCCCAACCAGGACGCGATCGTCGTCCAGGGCAGCGCCAAAATGCCGCTCGAGAGGCGCGGGTGCGTCGGCGACCCTACGCAAACCGGTCGCCGGCTCATAAAGGTAGGCAATTCTGCTTTCACAGAATTTCTCCGGGTTCGACAAGCAAGGTCCCGATGTGCTGGTTAGGAGCGCACGCCCTCCGCTCATGGGAATGGTGATTCTCCCCGTTGGGAAGAACTCGCCAACGACCTCCCACTCGGCCTCTGGCAAGCCCCCTGCGTGAGCCGTCGACGCAGCTATCCACATACCCGCGGCTAAGCTTGGAAGAATGATCGCAAGGAGACCTGTAAAAAGTGACAAAAAATTATCCCGATTATTTTTGGTGAGCACCCGCCCCATACACGACCCCCTTAACGAAAAAATTATAGGAGTTACCGGTGGGGCGATCAAGGCATGAAAAATGCGATTTATTTTTTGACCGGCGCCTCCCGATGGGGGTACCACACGGGTTCAATAAGCAAATGCAACACTTAGGACAGTAAGGTTTCTGCGGTACCAAGAGCCGCATGAGGAAAGCATTTAAGCACCTTGCCGCCGAGGATCGCGACCTGCTAGCCGTGATGCATAGCCAGGGGAAGTTTCTCCGAGAAATTGCCGCTAGACCGGACTATCCTCTCTACTTTTATTTCGCCATCGATCCCCCTCCCAGTTTGCAGACTTCGCAGGCCGTCAGCTATTGCGGATCTTCGCCCAGCGCTTATCAAGGGTCCGATACCGACTATAGCCGCGGGTGGAGCTTTTCTATCGACGGCAGCCTCAGCTATTGGGGCGAAGGCACGAGCCCGGTCGGCATCGACGCGGGCGCAACCTACGAGTCCGATACCAGCACCACCATTCCGGCGGCGGCCGTTTATTCCGGCCATACCCAAAGCGGACAGGGCCAGTACTGGCAATTCCAGTTCTGCTCGACAGACTCCACATCAGCCTGCGCCGCCACCATCGGCACACAAACCGGCGATCCTTCATGCACCAATGCCTTGACCTTTCCTCAGAATGAGCAGTCTCCCGCAGGCGCACATTCAACCAGCATCATGGCCTTTTGGACAGCCGGGCCCGACAGCCGAGTCGCAGGCGGCACTTTCGACATCTCCGTGACTTACGCCGTCTACCTGTCGAGCACGCAAATACCGGACTGGCCCGCTGTCACTAATGTCGATGATCCTAAATGTCTTGATTGCACCACGTCGGCGGGCGACACCTGCTGTGACACCGCCATCGAAAACTGCGGTTGCCAAGCCGACAACGCCTATTTTGGGGCGACGCTCGCCAATTCCGGCAACCAAGACCTCTGCCAGGATAGTCCTCCCACTCCACCCCAGCCGGTCTTTAATGACCCCTCTTCGCTCGCCAACGGCACAAACTCGCAAGGCCAAGCCAATAATCCCGCCTACAGCGATTTGGTTTTTCCCATCAAATACCCGGCCGCTCCTTCCGATGCCGCCTCAAATCCAAGCATCTGCCCCGCGGGATGCAGCGAATCGACTGCGACCTGCACCTGCCTGTGCCCGACGGGAACTTGTCCGTCGATCTACCAAGGCTGCCCAAACGGAAACTTAATCAGCGCCTCGGGTTCCTGAATTAGGAATTTTCACCGACAAACCTTCCGACCGCGTCCTAGATTCCTGCAGGCAGGCAGATGCTTCCGATGGCGGATTAAAGGCGGCCCTTCAAATTTATTTCTTCAAAAACTGCAATTTTATCCGGGCTCTCCATTCTAACCATCTGTTTTTACATATTTTTATAAAAGAGCTGGCTTGGCACCCGACTTGCTTTTTCTTCCGATGAGGAGCGCGGCTCCCAAGGAGGATCTCAATGACTCAGCCTGTAAAAAACAACTATTACCTGGATCGCTACTTCACCCAACCTGCCCCGGGCAGCGCGCCCGGCCAAGGGAAGGCCTATGGCGGCGCCGAAACGGCCGCCGTCGATGCCGGCGTTTACGGCTATGAGAGCTCGATGGGGAGCGAGGACGGCTTCGAATACTCGGACAGCTTCGAGTTCCAGGAGGAAACCGACCCCGCGGGCAGCTTCTCCGCCGTGCAAGACTTCCAGATCGCCCTCGATTCGATCGAAGAGGCCATCGAGGCGAATCCCGATCTGAAGGTTCTCAAGGGCGACGTCGCCAAGATCCGCGCCAAGCTGAAAGAGGCCTCCAATCCCGGCTTGACCGAGGCCCGGCGCAATCTGCTGCTCGGCGAGGCCGACGCGATGATGACCGAGCTGAATGCGGCGATGTCGCGGAAGGAGCCGCTGGAGGATCTGGAGAAGCAAATCGAAGACCTGAAAGAGGACATTCAGGCGCACGAATTCCCCGCCGCCCGGCTCTCCGACAAGAACGACCTCCTCCGCAAACTGGAACAAGCCACGGCCAAGCTGGACCTCAAGGCCGACGAGGACGATTTCGAGGACGTTCAAGAAGAGATCGCGGGCGTCGAAGGCGATTTCGAGGCGCTCAAGGTCGAGGTCGAGGCCGATACCGAAGAAGCCTTGAATGGCCTCGAGGAGAAATCCGGAATGCTCATCGATCAAATCGAAGCCTCCCCATACCTTCGCGACGAAGACAAAGAAAATTTTAAATCCCAGATCGAGACGAAGGTCGAAGAGCTCAAGCCGCAACTCGAGAACGGCACGATCGAACCGGAAGACGCCATGAAAGAATTCGATCGGATCGATTTCGCCGCCGGCCAAAAGGCGAGGCGCGGCGAGCTGGCGCGGGAATTCGAGAATCTAGCGCGGAACATGAGCAACGACAATCACAGTTGGGAAGAGGCCAAGGAACTGGCCCGTCGAGTCGCCAAGGCCGTAAAAACCGACAGCCCGGAGGACTGGAGCGACGTGAAGAACTACATGAATTACGTGGTCGTGGGCCTGAACACCGAAAAAGGCAACGACATTATCAACGGCTTGTTGGGTGCGATTTATTACCGGCTGGCGGAGAAGGACGAAGAGAAGTTCAACGCCCTATTGGATCTCATTCCCAGCTCAGTGCGAATGGAGATGGAAAGGACCGCCGGCTACGCAAACCACGAGTTGCAGGACAATCACGGCCATGACACCGAGGCGGACAAGGACGCGCACGCGTGGTTCGGAAGCGCCGCGGACAGCATCGACGCGCTCGAGAGGAGCCGAAGCTGGAGCAAAGACGCCGAGCGTCGCCGCACGCGCCTCAGCGACAATGCCTCAATAGATACATCTAACGAGTCGTTATAAATATTTGCCATGAGCACCGATAACCCTATCGGGGTCTGCCCCAAGCTGCCCGAGGCAGCCTCCTTGCACATCGACTCGACACCGTTAGCGACGATCGAACCGGAACCGCTTTACCCCAATCCGCTCACGCTGGACGAAATCCGCTTCTCGAGCCGGCTCCCCACGGGTCCGCTTTACCTCGACCATATCGCCGAACGATCCTGCGTCTACCGGGTCCGGCCCTCCGAGGGGGAACACGAGGATCCCCTCGCGCCGCACCGATTCATCGAGGACCGATTCTTGGGCGACGTGCTTCCTTATTTCGGCATACCCACCCACCTTCGGACCGCGAGCGCCTCGCCCGAGCTTCATGGGGCGATTTACGACGGGCGGCGCGACCATTTTTACGGGGCCGAACTAGGCAGCTCCCGCTGGTACCTGATCGGGGATGCCGTCAATTATTCGGGCTATATTCGGTCCGTCGCCCAGTTCGCGGGCGATCTTCGCGAGCTCTGGCAAGAAAACCCCTTAAGTTTTTTCCGGCAGGCGCTCGAGACCTATCTCGCGCCGCCGCAAGAGTCGCGGCCGATTCCCTCGCCTTTCCAAGGACGCCGTGAAATCGAGCGATTTCAAAGATGGCTCGGGGATTTCGACCCCGATCTCGCCAAGGCCGTCTCGCGCCGGCTACGCTACTCGGAGTCCTCGGCCTTTACCTTGATGGAGATGGCGGTATGCGGCGCGCGTCACGACGATTCGACCTACGCCTATTGGGAATCCGAATGGGGAGAAATCCACCTTTTGCCGCGCACCATCGAGCTTCTGCGCCGCCGCGAATATGCGGCCGTCGCCGAAATCCTCTCGCACGAGCTGGCGCATCAATGGACCTCGCAGTCCGGGTTGGTTCGCCCCACGATTCAACTGTTCCATCACGGGGTCGCCCACTTCATTGCGGGCCAATCGCTCGAATCTCCCTGGCAGGAGCTGTTTTTCAAGGTTTTCCAGGCTCCGCTCGTGGTCGCCTTGCAGTGCCGCTTCCTCTCTCAAGTACCGGAGGAGGAGGCCCAGGCATATTCCCGTAACTTCGTCTATTCGATGGAAAAGCTGGGCGCCGAACGAGGGGTGGTATTACCCACGGCCCTCGCTTCCTACGATCTGCTCTGGCGGGAAGCGCAGGAGAATTTCCCGATCGATTGGCAACGCCTTTCCTTTCAATATTTCCTCCTGGCCTGGGAACTTCAGCGGCCGCTCGGACGCGCGGAAACCCATGAGGGCTGGCTGGGACTTTTCAAAGCGGACCTCCAATCCAGGCTGGACTGCGCGAGGGATGAGGCTCAACATTGCCAAGACTCGGAGGCCCTGCGGATATTGAGGGAGCTGGCCTCGGGCCGAACAGGCTTGGGCATAAAATGATATCGTTTCAGAGGCATTATCCCCTTTACTTAAGACAGTTCGGTCTGTAACCTTTCGAGAGGGGTACGTTTACCAAAAAGGAGTGAAAATGAAACTCATCCTTGTTGCGTTGACGGTCTTTCTCTGTTTCCCCTTAACATCCGTCGACGCGGAGACGCTCACACTAAGCAATTCTGCGCTCAAAAAAATCCCAGGCAATGTCCTCAACCAATACCAAGAATTTGTCCCTAAATTGAACTACAATAATATTCTTCAAGATTATCAGGAGAGACGAAAACAGATTTGTAAGGTGATCACAGGTTTTGAGGGTTATTGCGGGCCGTGGACGACAGATGTCAGCGGCTCTTGCGCGGGACCAACACCATCCAGTTGCCAACAAGAAAATTGCTCCAACTCCGAACCTGGAGAAGCCTTAGGTGCTTATTTGACGGTATGTGGGGACGTCAATTCCTGCAGTTGCCGAGAGAATTTAGGCATCAGCAACCGTTTTTGCCCAGCTCCTTCTCCAAATCCTGTAGCCGCCTGCCCGCCTTAAGTCGCGATGTCGACCCTCGACTCGAGGGGGCTATTGTTTATCGCTTTGAGCGGCGCCTTTCACGACTTCAAAATCAAATCCGCCGGTGGAAAAGACGTTTTCTCCAGGATCATAACAAACACCGAAGACGTAATCACATACCCGTTCGGAAACCGTTATATAATATTCCAAGTCATGCCAGCCCACCGATTGTGGGCGAACCCTCGGCAAGAAATAGATTTGGACGATGCCGTTTAACGGCGGACCCATAAGAAATTTAGCTATATCTTCCGCGGGATAGAGGTAGGGCTTTTTCCCGTCGACAACGACTTTGATCGATTCGAACTTGGCAAGCACATCACGGGGATTCTCGTTCGGATTAACGGTGACTCGAAGAGGAGCGATAATAAATTCGCCCGAATTAGCCTGGAAATGGGGGGGATCCCCCTTCACGCAAAATGCTGGCCCTAAGATTTCCTCGGATAGATCGTACCAATAGTCGGCATTAAGGTCCAAAGGGGCGAACGGACTTATACAGTGATTATCCTCTGTACCCGCAGCCGGATCCCAATTGAGGTCCCCGGTTCCCGGCAGACCCCCTTCCGCCGATTGGGCCATATCGAGGGCCGTTCCCGAAAAAACGAGAAAAGCGATCCATAAAATGCATTTTTTTGCTAACGAAGAGGTACGAAAATTGGCGCCTGATTTCGACATTTTGATATCTCCCCCCGATTTCAGCTACACTTCCCGCAATGAAATCAAATTGGCCGGGGCGGATAATGCCCCCGCTATCTCTTTCGGAAATTGTCCGCTCTCCAGATATTCTTGTAAAGGCAGGAAAAGCGATCTTACTTGAGGGGAAAAGCATGAGTGAAAAATAATGGAATGTCCTTATTCCGAGATAACAAAACCCACACGGCATTTTTGCCCTTTTGTGACTTCGGAGGACAGGCTAGAATTTAACTCAGGGAGTTTTTGGGGGAGGGTGTAATGGATATTAGGATTCACAAATTTTCCGCGATTGCGCTCGCCGTTTTATTTTCAATCATTCCAGAAAATCGAGAAGCCAAGGCTCAAGATTTGACGAGAGTCGAGTTGGAGGAAACGTCTACCATGACGACGGTGACGGGTTGGGACGCTCAAAACCGGCAAATGGGACGGCTAGAATTATTGCAGGGCCGCTTCGCGATGTCGGATCTTTTCGCAGCGGATCGGGATTCCCCTTGGGTCACCGGACGGCGGTTGAAGGTCGAGGCTCTCGACCAGACGCTGCAATGGGAAAGCGAAGGATTCGCTCCAACGCTCTCATTGCCGGCTCATCCCGCGAGCCAAAAGGCCTTGGCTAATTTCCTCGATGATCGTCGGGTCAAAGCGGTGCTCGAAAGGCACGGAATTGGTTTCCAATCCAATCCTCACCAGGAAGACGATCCTTCGGCCTGCGATTTGGAAGGCACTCACGCTTACGAATGCAGCGGAGAAACCACCTGTGCCATCCACTTGGTCCGGGAGCATCCCGAGATCGCTCCTCCGGGAACCTGCGCCCGCACTGTTCCGGCGCCCTACGCCTGGACGGTCCACCAGCGAGCCTTTGCGGGCTATCACTTGGACCATCTCGCGTCGGAGGAAGTGCAGTTCACGCAATCGGTCGTCGCCCAATGCTGTCCCGAGGTAATCACCCCTACCGGGGTGATGCCGGCTATATACGCCAAGAAGACCTGCCCCGAGAGCCTGACATGCAGCGCTCAAACGCCATGCGAAACCAGCTGCGGCACGGTGACTCGTCCGGGCGCGTGCGTCGGATGTCCGGCCTACCATGATTCCACCGAAGGAAAGTGCGCAATGTACGTGGAGAAAGCGGATTGGACCGACCCATTCGCGCCGAAAGGCAAGAAAAAGGTCTTTAATGTCTGCGCCCGCTTTGCATGGACTTGCGGCGACGGATTTTGCGATGTGGATGAGGATTGCGCCAACTGCAATGCGGATTGCGCTTGTCGCGGCGATAATATCTGCATGGAATCGGCCGCTTTAAACGAAGCCGCCCTTTGTTGCGAAAATGGAATCTGCGACTAACCCGCCGTCTTTCGTTTAAAAGCCGAATAAGTGTTCCGGTGGAGGCGGTTCGAAGTTTTGATTTAGCCGCTCCCATAAAGGCAGGTTTCCGAACACCTCCAAGCCATTGTTGTCGCCGAGGGTGGTCTGACGCCCACAAACGGCCGCGAAGAGTTCCCCGTTTTCGTCGGTGCGTTCGTATAGATTTTCGGTTTCACCGCTGCCGCTCGACTTGACGGCAGAAAAATATATCCAATTCCCGCCGCCGACGCTGTCGACATCGGCATTGAACGGCGCTTGAGTGGGGCAAAATGCCAAATCCATCGCCCCGCGGGCCGCGGTATCCACGGTTGAAAGCGTCGTGCCGATCAAATCCACCTCAAGCGTGTTGCCGAACGATTTCCCCCCGGTGGCCGTGCGCCGGAAGCCGGAACGGGCATTGATCCCCGTGTTGACGTTTTCGATGCGGTCATGGACGCTCCTCACCGTCAAGGTGTTCTCGTTCGATCCGGGCGAGTTCGGAGCCGGAGCGGTGCCTCCCGCCGTGAGATAAAAGCCGGCCGAACCCACCGAGCCGTTACCCTCGTACAGGTTGCCGATCGAGATGATTTCGGTATGCGCGCCTTCCACGACCGACACGATCGTCTTCGGCGCGCTTGGCATCGAGTTATCCACGAAGGCCCGGCTGATGCCGCCGACTCCGTCGAGGGGAATCGAGGCTTCCGTCAAGACGCTCTTTTGAATCGTGAGGGTCACATGACCCCTCGCTTCGTACTGAATGGGAAACAGCCCCAAGGAGTTATTGGCGCGAATCAGGGATCGGGCGATGGCCGTGTGGATCGTCGGATCTCCCGGAGGGTCCGCGAGCAAGTTGGTGCCCGGCGCCACATCCGTTTGCAGATTCGGCCTCAAAATGCCGGTTACCATGAAAATGTTGCGCCCCGCCGGAACGCCATTGAACGCGCCTGGGCCGCCGCGTCCTTGAATATCGCATTCGATAAATCTCACCCGCTTCACTTCCGAACCCTTGGCTTGGATCATCACGGTGTTGCCCTGGAAAGCGGAGAAGGAGCTCGCCTGCAAGTCCACGTCAACGGCAATCCCGCGAAGGCTGCTCTCATCCGACATATGCAAAACCGCGTCTCCCACGAAGGCGCCTAATTCCGCAGGACAATGCACTCCGCCATCGGCGGGCCGAATGATCGCGGCGGTGCCTTCGCGAAAGCCGACGGGCAAACCGGCCTCGTATTCCATGACGCCGGAGCCCACGATTTGGGCTCGCGGCGGAACGTGAAGCGGCCCAGCCGGGCAATAAGTGCCCGCTTCGACTTGAATGGTTTTCCCGGCGTTCGCCGGATTCATCGAGGCGACCAGCTCTTCCGTGGAAGTCACCGCGACGATTTGTGGATCATCGCTCCCGGCGAAGGCCGTGCCGGTTATAAAGACAATCGCCGTCGCGAGGCTATACCGATAGCGCATGTTCCCACCCCCTATGCGTAGTTCGCAAACTGGCTCACCCCAAAGCGTTAGGTTTGCTTTGATGAGGATTCCCAAGATACGAACATTAAAAAACCCCTACGAATTAACCCTTCGAGGAATTTTAATCGGTTTCCACATAATTGGAAGGGGGGAAATCATTTTGAAAAAAACCATCCCGCGAACCCCCTCCAAATAGAAACCAAAGTTCCATAGATGAATCCGCCATCCCCGGAAAAGCGCAAGCATTCTCGTTCTCTCCCGACGCCGTCCCTGCAGGCTCACGTCATATTTTTGGCGGATTCTCATTTTAATATTGATAAACGCCGCGTCGATTCGTCGCCAAATCCCCTCGAACCAACTTATCCTCCTCAAAAATAGGCGTTTATATATGGTGCCTAACTTGGCGCCGGGATTGCTTATTGTTCCGGTGAGAGCGACAGACGCTCTAGAAAACCAAGGGCAAGGAGAACCATCATGAAAAGCATGGCACTAATCAACATCCCCGTTTCCAACCACCAAGTCGGTTTTTGGACCGCGTTCCGAAAACTCTTCCAAGTCCAAGAGGCGGTCCGCGATACGGCCATCCCGTTAAACTTCGCGCATTCGGACCAGGAAGAATTCGTCTTCTTTAATCATGAGTATGAAATGGAAGACTATATTCGCAGCTTTCGGGAGTAGGGCATTCGGCGGAAACGGCGCGATCTTCCAGATTATCAATTCGGAATCATTCCGCCGAGGGCCGGCTTGAAACGGGGGTTTTGGACTAGACCTTTGCTTCCCGATCAACTACAGGCGCGGAATGCGTCACTCGACGACAGATTTCCCGCGCAGCAAAGACGGCAGCCTCCATGTCACCGACGAGGTTTGGAACACGATCATCTCTTCGCTGGGCGCCCTATTCTCCCTCGTCGGCGTGATCCCGATGATTCTCCACGCGAAGACGGTCGCGCCCGCTTCGCATGTTCTGGCTCTCGCTATTTACGGGTTCGGCCTGGTCAACATGTTCGTTTCAAGCGCCCTGCACCACGGAGTCCACGGCTCTCCCAAAACCAATCACTATCTCTGGCTATACGACTATTTTTCGATCTCATTGATGATCGCCGGCACCTTCACGCCTTTTTGCATAATCTTGATGAACAACGCCTTGGGCTGGACCGTGCTGGGCCTCATTTGGACGCTGGCCCTCGCGGGGATAGCCATGAAAGGATTTTTTCCGCGCGTGCCGCGCTGGATCATGACCTCTCTTTTTATCGGCATGGGCTGGATGAGCCTGTTGATCGTAAAGCCTTTATATCAGGCCATGCACTGGCAAGGTTTTGCCTTCTTGCTCTTAGGCGGCCTTTTTTACACGGTGGGCGGTTTGATCTATGTCTTTGAAAAGCCCAACCTCCTTCCTGGAAAATTCGGCTTTCATGAAATTTGGCATTGCTTCGTCGTTGCCGGCGCGGGCAGCCATTTTTATCTGATATATTCCTACCTATAAGACTTTGGCCTCGAGATCCAAACGGCGCTTGCCCAAGCCAACTCGGCCTAAGGTCATATAGCAAGTGGTCAATAACCCTAATGTTATCAATTAGATACGACTTGCTCCGACTTACTTTTCTTACTTTTCTTACTTTTTTTCTTTTTCTCTCGCCGCTGACTTCGTGCCATAAATCCCCCATGAAAAAGCTCCTCCTCCTAGCGTTGGCCATGGGCGCCTACGGCGCGGATGGGGCCAAGGCGCAGGCCCAGGCCAATCTTCCCGTCTCGGGTATCTATCAAAAATTGACCTTGGGCGTGGACCCGTCCCAAGAATTCGTCACCGGCTTTTATGAGGACATTTACGAGCCTCCCAACTTGGCCAGCAGCGAGTGCCGTTTCTATATCTACGGGAAAAAGTCGGGCGACAAATACTCCGTCACGGCCTGGCTCCCGGGGGAGAAAAAATCCAAGGCAACCTCCGGCCAACTGACTTTCTATACCGCAAATCCCAACTATCCCAGCGTGCTCCTCAAATTGGACACGCTCAGCCGGGATTGCCTTCAGCTCAACCCCAAGCTGACCAAGGGGGAAGGCGCCCTGCTGGACAAAAGCAAGGGCGGGTCTTGGACCGAAGTTCGGATCGTCCAAAATCCCAAGTCGCAATACTTTCAAGTCCCGGATCCCGCCGCGCCCACGCGCGGCTCCGCGAAGCGAGGCACCGTGCTGACGGTCACGGCACGACAGGCGGGCTGGGCCCAAGTCCAGTCGGACCAAAAACCGAAGGGCTGGATTCCCGCGGCCGATCTCTACCCCAGAACGCCGGAAGAGGCTCCCGAGCCCGCCGGGACCGTCGCGGCCGAGGCGCCCAAGGCCGTTCCTTCCCAAAAAACGCCCGCGCCCGCGATCTCCGCCAAGCAGCCGACCCCCGCCGCTGCAAGCGCCTCGCCGGCGACTTCCTCACTCCCTGCGTCCTCGGAATCCAAGTCCTCCCTCCTCAAGCGATTACAATCCCTCAACGCCGAGGCCTTAGACATGGCCCTTCAAGTCCTGAAAGATCCCTCCGACCGGGCCTCGCTCGCCGACAAGCGAGTCGGAATGGAGAAAGAGCTCAACGCCCTCCTCTCCCGCCTAAACCAGGTGGATCCCGCGGCCTACGGCCTGGAGTCGTCCGGGATCTTCGAGACCTTTTTGGATCTGCAGTATGTCAAGCAAGACCAGCAGGTGCTGAGCTTGAGATTGAAAGCGAGAATGCGGGACTTATCGAAATAAGCGCGAGAGGCTCTCGGCTGAGGCGTATCCGGCGCCCTCTGATCGCAAGACCGCCCACCTCAAGCCGGAACGATCACCATCCACGACACGCCGAAGCGGTCGGCCACCATCCCGAAACGCGGCGAAAAGAAGGTCTTCGCCAGCGGCATCTGCACCTGGCCGCCCTCGGCCAGCGCGGCGAAACACCGGTCGGCCTGCGCCGCGTCGGCGACGGACAAGGACAACGAGAAGCCCTGAAAGCTGGCCTTCCCCGCACAATTGCCGTCCGAAAGCATCACCCGCGCCTTGCCGATACGCAGGCTCGCGTGCATGACCTTCTCGGCGGAGCCGGGCGGGTTCATGGCGGGCTCGGGATTTTCCTTGAAGCGCATCAACATCTCCACTTCGGCGCCGAGGGCCTTGCGATAGAATTCGATGGCCTCCTCGCAGCGTCCGTCGAAGAAGAGATAGGGTTCGATTGCGGGCGTGTCGTGCGTTGGGCTCATGGCTTCCTCCATTTCAATATATCGTGATTCCGTTATTTAATCCCGCGGCGCCGCTCGCTGTCGAGGATCATGTCGCTCAGGTCCCCGGCGGGACGAATCTCGAAGGGACCGGCCTTCACGCCGGGATGCTTGGACATCAGTTCGATCGCGTGCTTCAAGTCCCGGGCCTCCAGCAGCAAAATGCCGCCCAGCTGCTCCTTGGTCTCGGCGTAGGGACCGTCGGTGACCGTCGCCTTCCCGTCCTGCCAGCGCAGGGTGACGCCGCTGCGCGGCCCCTGCAGGGCGTCGCCGCCGACGAAATGGCCGTTCTTTCTCAGGAAATCGTCGTAAGTGAAGCACTCGTCGATCATGGCGTTGCGCTGGTCTTCGGGCAACGACTCAAATTTGCCCTCTTCGATGTATCCGAGGCAGATGAATTTCATAGCTGTCTCCTTATGGGCGGTTATTCATTCTAACCTGACGACGGATGAGCATCGGATCCTCGACAGGACCCGTATTTTTTTCCGGCTCGGCCGGAGGGTAGAGAATAAATCTAATATTATCAAATAGTTGTAATTTGCTCCGTCTTACTTTCTTTTACTTTCTTCTTACTTGCTTACTCCGAATTCCGCGCGGTAGTCCGCCAGGCTCAGCTCAATGACCTTGAGCGCCTCCGCCCTGTCGTAGACCTCGGCGATCCTCACGGAATGGTCGGAGACCTCGGGGCTCCGCTTGTAACTCAAGAAGTAATGCTTCAATCGGTCCATAAGCCCCGGCGGACACGCGGCAATATCCTCCCAATGTCCGTAGGACAAATCGGAATCCAGCACGGCCACGATCTTGTCGTCCGCTTGATTTCCGTCGATCATCCGCAGGCCGCCGATGGGCCTCATCCTTGCCAGGAAACCGCCGTGCACGATCGTCTTTTCGGTCAGGACGCAGACGTCCAAGGGATCTCCGTCTCCCTCGATGGATGCGCCGCCGATCCGGGCGACGCAACGGGCCGCCACTTGGTCCCCGCAATACGTTTGGGGAATGAACCCGTAAAGCGTCGGACAAAGACTGGAAAACCTTTGCGGGCGATCCAAACGCAGCTGCCCGGAAGGCTTGTCGATCTCGTACTTCACGACGTCGGTGGGGACGATTTCGATGAAGGCGTTGTAGACGCCGTCTCCGGCACTTGGCGGCACGCCGTGCCAAGGATGGGCTTGAAACAAGGGAAAGGGCGCGGCATTCGATTTTGGATCTTTGGATTTCATGGGTTCAGGCATCCTCCGTCGTTTTCTGGCGCCACATTGCATTTGACGCCGCTCGGCGCCCACCCTACTATGTCGCGTAAAAAGGGAATCTCATGAAACACGCCATGCTCGCCATGATGATCGCCTTGTCGCTCGCCCCCGCCGCCCACGCCGCCGTCAACATTTACGGCCCGGGCGGAATGAGCTGCGCCAAGTACAACCAATCCACCGGGGCCGACAAAGACGCCTTCAAGTATTGGGGGCAGGGCTACATCTCCGGCATCAACGCGATGAAGAACTTCGACATGACCCGCGGCAAGGACCCCGCGGCGGTGCTGGCCTGGATCGACGCCTACTGCGTGAAAAATCCCGCCAGCAGCTACAACGGAGCGGTGGATTCGTTGATCCTAGACGTCAACGCCAATCGTTAGGCCGCTTCTTTCTTCCGGCAAAAAAAGCTGTCCAGCGCGAGGCAGCCTCCCCCGCCCACCATCACGGCCAACGCCATCGAAATCAAGGCGAGGTTGTATTCGAAGCCCTGGCTCTGGAGGAAAAAACCGTTCTTCCCGTGCACGGTGACGATCGCGCCCGCCATGATGATCGCGATGCCCAACGCCGCGAGCCTGCTTAAGAAACCCGCCATCAAGGCGATGCCGCCCAACAACTCGCCGAAGACCACCATGTAGGCCAGCGCCATCGGCATGCCGTTCTTGGCCATCATGCCCAAGGTCGCCTCGAGCCCCGGCCCGCCGAACCAGCCCAAGGCTTTGTGCGCCCCATGCATGAAGAAAATAAAACCCAAGGCCACGCGCACCAAAGACAGGGCGCAGCACCTAAACCCATTCGCCTTGCATTGTTCGCCTCGAGTCATGGGGCCTCCATCAAAGAAACGTTCGTGTTCGGAACCGAACTCATTTATCGCCCTCCTCCTCCGGTTTTGCCAGAGATATTTCTTTGACAGTCGCTGCCGCCAGGATTAAATTTACCGCCAAACGGGCTACCGATTCTCAAAAAAATCCTTCATTTTATAGGGAGAATGCGATGAAATCCTTTTCCATATTTCTAGGATCGCTCTCGATCCTGCTGATCTCGGGGCTGGCCGCGCCGGACCTGCGAGCGGCGACCATTACCGTCACCGAAACCGCCGATTCTTTCGACAACACCGGCTGTTCCCTGCGCGAAGCCATTCAAGAGATGAACACCAACGGCGGCTACAGCTCCGGCTGCACCGAAACCGGTCCCTTCGGAAGCGACGACACTATCGTCCTCACGGCTCAAACCTACGTGCTCTCGGTCTCCGGCGGAGTCGGCGAAGACGACAACGCCTTCGGCGACCTCGACGTCCACGTTTCGCTCAACATCACCGGCGCGGGCTCGACCCAAACCGCGATCAGCGCTTCCGGCTTCGCCCAAGCCGACCTCGACCGCGTCATGCACATCGTCGAACTCGTCAACGGCACGGGCGGCTTCACTCCGTCGATCACGGTCAACATCTCCGGCCTGACGATCCGAGACGGCGACACCGAGACCAACTCCAGCGGAGGCGGAGGCGGTCTGGCCATCAATTTCTCCCAAGCCTTGGTCAACCTGGACGACGTGACCTTCGACAACAACCGCTGCAGCGGCGACGGCGGCGGCGTGGCCAACTCCAACGCCGTGCTCGTCGTCGACAACTCCTTCTTCACCGGCAATTCGGCCACCTCGGACGCCGGCGCCCTCAACAACAACACCTCGGGCACAACCGTCGTGCTTAACACCACGATGGAAGAAAACTTCTCGCCCGACGACGGCGGCGCCATCCAAAACTTCGGGACCATGATGGTCGTCAATTCCACGATCAACAACAACACCTGTGTGGAAGACGAATCCGAGGCCATCATCGCCGGGCCTGTCTTCTTGCAGGGCGACGGCGGCGGCATCAGCGTCGGCGGCGGAATCTTCCTGATGATCAACTCGACGGTCAGCAACAATGAGGCCGGAAACAGGGGCGGCGGCATCGACGTCATCGGCCCCTCGACTAACGGCGACGGCCCCCCTGCCTCCGTCGCCTTGTTCAACACCACGGTGGCCCAAAACAGCGTACTCTCCACGGGAGGCTTCGGCGGCGGCATCTGCCACAACTGCGAGATCCAACCTCAGGGCCTGACCAGCGAGGTGCAGCTCGCCAACTCGCTGATCGCCGAGAACCAGGCCGCCAATTTTCCCGATTGCGCCGGAGATTTCGCTTCCAGCGGCTACAATCTGGCAACCGACGACAGCGGCTGCAATGGCCTCACCGCCACCGGCGACCAGACCAACGTCGCCGCCGGCATCGGCCCCCTGCAAAACAACGGCGGCCCCACCGAGACCCATGCCCTGCTCGAGGGCTCCTTGGCCATCGACCGGGCCACGCCCCCCGGCGACGGCGGCTGCGAAGCCCCCAACGTCCAAGACTTCATCAACAGCGGCGGCACGATCTTCCTCGAGGTCTTGACCGAGGACCAGCGCGGACTCACCCGCCCCGTCGCCGTTCTCGATCCCGCGGTGGCGGTCTGCGACATCGGCGCCTACGAGTTCCAAATCGCCGAGCCCACGCCCACTCCGACGGCAACCCCTCTGCCTCCTCCCGGCGCGCAACTGCTGGAGGGAAGCGGCTGCTCGCTGAACCCCTTCTCGGCGGCCTCTTCCGGCGCCGGCCTGTGGCTGGCCCTCGGAACGATCGCGGGGATCTGCGGTTTCCGCCGGAGAAAGTCCGGAGAGTAAACCCTGGCGATTTTCGACCCAAAAGCCCGGCCCCCGCGGCCGGGTTTTTTTTCGGCATCCGCGGAGGGGCCTCATAAAATATTAAACAGTTTTAATGACTTAAGTCCCCGCCGGGCGAGAGCCCCAAAAATCCCGTTCTCGGGGAAATTTTTCCGAAGGAAAATGTCGATCCACCGCGGTTCGACCGTCGACGGGTTGAAGCCAAGCCAAAGGAGTCCGAAATGAAATACCTGCTTCTCATCTATTACGACGAAAAAGCCCTCGAGCGAGCCGGCAAGGAATACGATTCCAAGGTGGAACGGGAGTGCCTGCAACACACCGAACGGCTCGAGGCACAGGGGAAATTCCTCGGCGGCAACCGCCTCTACCCCACCGCGACCGCCACCTGCGTCCGCGCCAAGGACGGCAAACGGCTCGTCACCGACGGCCCCTTCGCCGAGACGCGCGAGCAGTTGGGCGGCTATTGCATGATCGACGCCAAGGACCTGGACGAGGCCATCGAGATCGCTTCGCACCTCCCCTCCGGACAGCTCGGCACCGTCGAGATCCGTCCGGTCATGGAACGCTAACGGCAGCTGAAACCGCGAAAGGAGTCCCGCCATGTGCCCCGCCTGTATCGCCACCTTGGCTTGGATCGCGGCCGGAACGGCCTCCGCGGGCGGCGTCGCCGCCCGCGCGGTCAAAAAAATTCGCGGCAAAAAGAAGGAGAAATGACGATGAAAAAGAACGCGGCAAAAAGAGAGCCTAAGCGCAAGGTCGTTTCCCGCGCCGCCTGGCTGCAGGCGCGCAAGGCGTTGCTGGCGAAGGAAAAGCGTCTCACCCGCCAACGCGAGACGCTCAGCGCCGAGCGCCGCAGGCTGCCCTGGGTCAGGGTCGAAAAGGATTATACCTTCGAGGGCCCCGGCGGCAGGCGAACCCTCTCCGAACTCTTCGCCGGCCGCAGCCAGTTGATCGTGTACCACTTCATGTTCGGCCCCAAATGGGAGGCGGGCTGTCCCAGCTGCTCCTTCATCGGCGACCACATGGACGGCACCCTGCCCCACCTGCGCGCGCGCGATGCGACCCTAGTCGCGGTGTCGCGAGCACCCTTCATCAAGATCCAGGCCTTTCAAAAAAGGATGGGATGGAAATTTCCTTGGTACTCGTCCTTCGGCGACGCATTTAACTTCGATTTCCACGTCTCCTTCGCCCCGGAGGAGATCGCGAAGGGGAAAGTCTATTACAACTACCAAAGGACGAGGTTCCCGGTCGAGGAGAGCCCCGGCATCAGCGTGTTCTATAAAGACTCGAGGGGCGAGGTTTTTCACACCTACTCCAGCTACGCGCGCGGACTTGAATCCTTACTGGGCACCTACAACTTCCTCGACCTCGTCCCCAAAGGCCGCGACGAGGAGGGCCTGGCCTTCCCCATGGCCTGGGTGCGGCATCATGACCGCTACGGCGACGATGACGCCGTCGATGCCAAGGCGGGCCACCGCGCGCCCAAGGGCGCCGTGTCGGCGGGAAGGACCAAGCCCGAGTTTCCACACCGAGGCTTGCTAGGCGGCGCCTCGGTGTGGCATTTTCGGCCTCGTGACGAGGCAAGCCAAGGAAACCCTCGAGTGGGTCTTTCGGGAAGAGTACGGCCGCATCATCGCCGGCCTGATCCGAATCTCCGGCTCCTTCGATTTGGCGGAAGAGTCGCTGCAAGAAGCCTTCGCCGCCGCGCTGCCCGATTGGCAGCGGCAAGGCCCGCCGCGCAACCCGGGCGCCTGGCTGACGACCGTGGCGCACCGCAAGCTCCTCGACGCCTTGCGCCGCGCCAAGACGCGCAGCGAAAAGGAGCCCGAGCTTCGGCAGCAGGCGGAGCGGGCGCAAGGCGCCGCGGAGCCGCCCCCATCCCCGCCCTCGAGCGAGGCCATGGACTATCCAGACGAACGCCTTCGGCTCATCTTCACCTGCTGCCACCCGGCGCTCAACCGCGAGGCCCAGGTGGCCCTCACCCTCCGCACCTTGGGCGGCCTCAGCACCGCCGAGATCGCCCGAGCCTTCCTCGTCCCCGAGGCGACCATGGCGCAGCGGCTGGTCCGCGCCAAGAACAAGATTCGCCAAGCCCGCATCCCCTACGAAGTGCCGAAGCTCGAGGTATTGCCCGAGCGCCTCGAGGCCGTACAGACGGCGCTCTACCTCATTTTCAATGAGGGTTACACGGCCACGGATGGGGACGACCTGGTCCGCGCGGAGCTCTGCGCCGAGGCGATACGCCTGGCCCGCGTCCTCTGCGAGCTGCTGCCCGAGGAACCCGAGAACCTCGGACTGCTCGCCCTCATGCTCCTGCAGGATTCCCGCCGCCTGACCCGCACCGACGGCCAAGGGGACCTCGTGATCTTGGAAGAACAAGATCGCTCACGGTGGAACGCGGCCGAGATCGCCGAGGGAAATGATCTCCTGGCGCGCGCCCGGCGCCTCGACTGCGTCGGCGCCTACCAGCTGCAGGCCGCCATCGCCGCGGCGCACGCCCGGGCCAAGACCGCCGCCGAGACCGATTGGGCCGGCATCGTCGGGCTCTACAACCGCCTGCTGCAGATCCATCCCTCGCCCGTTGTCGCCTTGAACCGCGCGGCGGCGCTGGCCATGAGCGAGGGCTATGAGAAGGGCTTGGCCGAAGTGGAAGCGGCGGGGGCCTCCGGCCGGCTGGAGGACTACTATCTCTTTCACGCGGCCCGCGCGGACCTCCTGCGCCGCTTGAACCGAGCCGAGGCGGCGGCCTCCGCCTATGGCCGCGCGCTCGAGCTCACAACCAATCGGGTCGAGCGCCGCTACCTCAAGCGGCGGCTGCGCGAGATCGGAAAGGCCTGAAATGGCGAAACCTTCCGGAGCAATCCTCGCCCGGCTGCAGCGCCTCTATCCCAAGGCGACGAGTGCCCTCGATTTCAAGACGCCGCTGCAGGCCCTGATCGCCGCCATCCTGGCCGCGCAATGCACCGACGCCCGGGTCAACCAGGTCACGCCGGAGCTGTTCCGCAAATACCGCCAGGCCGAGGACTACGCGCGCGTTCCGTTGGCGGCGCTGCAGAATGACATCCGCAGCATCAACTTCTACCGCAACAAGGCGCGCAGCATCCAGGCCTGCTGCCGGATGCTTTTGGAAAAGTTCGGCGGGAAGGTCCCGAAGACCCTGGAGGAAATGATCGAGCTGCCCGGCGTGGGCCGCAAGACCGCCAACATGGTCCTGGGCAACAGTTATGGGATTCCGGGGATCATCGTCGACACGCACGTGATCCGCGTCGCCTTCCGCCTGGGGCTGACGCGGGAGAAGAAACCGGAAAAGATCGAGGCGGATTTGAAGAAGCTCGCGCCGAAGCCGCGCTGGACCCTCTTCTCCCACCAACTCAGCGGCCACGGCCGCGCGGTCTGCAAGGCGCCGACCCCGTTCTGCTCGCAATGCGCCCTGAATCCGCTCTGCCCGAAGGCCGGCGTCCAACGCTCGAAGTAAGGCGCCGCCCGCGCGACTCAGGCCTTCAAGCGGTAGCCCGTCTTGAAGATCCAGCGCAGCGCCGCCATGCAAAGCAGCAAAAACCCGAAAGTCATCGCCAGGCTTATCCCGACATTCACGTCCGCCCTCTCGAAGAAGCTCCAACGGAAGGCGCTGATCAGGTAGACGACGGGATTGAACAGCGTGACCTTCTGCCAAAATGGCGGCAGCATGTGGATGGAATAGAAACTTCCGCCCAGGAAGGTCAGCGGGGTGACGATGAGCAAGGGAACCATCTGAAGCTTCTCGAAGCCGTCCGCCCAGATACCGATCATGAAGCCGAACAGGGAGAAGGTCACGGCGGTCAAAACGAGGAAGGTCAGCATCCAGACGGGGTGCGCGATCTTGAGCGGTACGAAGAAATGGGCCGTACCCAGGATCAGCAGGCCCAGGATCAGCGACTTGGTCGCCGCGGCACCCACGTAGCTGACGACGATCTCGAAGTAGGAGACCGGCGCCGAAAGCAACTCGTAGATCGTCCCTGTGAACTTGGGGAAGTAGATGGCGAAGGAGGCGTTGGAGATGCTGGTGGTCAGGGTCGACAGCATGATGAGACCGGGAACGATGAAGGCCCCGTAGGTGACGCCGTCGATGTCGGTGATCCGCGATCCGATCGCCGAGCCGAAGACCACGAAATACAGCGAGGTCGAGAGCACCGGCGAGACGATGCTCTGCAGCAGGGTCCGGCGCGTGCGGGACATCTCGAACTTGTAGATCGCGCGGATCGCGTGAAAGTTCATCGCTTCTCCCTCACCAGACTCACGAAGATCTCCTCCAGCGAGCTTTGGTCCGTGTTCAGGTCCTTGAATTCGATCCCGGCCTCGTGCAGATCGCGCAATAAGGCGGGGATCCCCCCCGACTCGCTTTGTGAGTCGTAGGTGTATACCAGTTCGGCGCCGCCGGGCGCGATCTCCAACCGGTAGCCGGCCAAGCTCTCGGGCAAGCGATCGACCTTGCCCTGCAGATGAAGGGTCAGCTGCTTGCGCCCCAGCTTGCGGATAATCTCCCGCTTGTCTTCCACCAGGATGATCTCGCCCCGGCTGATCACGCCGATGCGATCGGCCATTTCCTCGGCCTCCTCGATGTAGTGCGTGGTCAGGATGATCGTGACGCCCTTGTCGCGGAGCGAGCGCACCAGCTCCCACATGTCGCGGCGCAGCTCGACGTCGACCCCCGCCGTCGGCTCGTCCAAGAAAAGGATCTCCGGCTCGTGAGAGAGGGCCTTGGCGATCAGCAGCCGCCGCTTCATGCCGCCGGAGAGCGTCATGATCTTGTTGTCTTTCTTGTCCCAAAGCGAGAGCTGCTTGAGGATAGTTTCGATGTGGGCCGGGTTGGGCGGCTTGCCGAAGAGGCCGCGACTGAAGCTGACGGCGTTCCAGACGCTCTCGAAGGCGTCGGTGGTGAGCTCTTGCGGGACGAGCCCGATCTTGGCGCGGGCCGCGCGGTAGTCCCTCACGTTGTCGTGCCCGTCCACGACGACTCGGCCCTCGGTGGCGGTGACGACTCCGCAGACAATGCCGATCAGGGTCGTCTTGCCGGCGCCGTTGGGACCCAGCAGGGCGAAGATCTCGCCGCGGCGGATCTCCAGGTTGACGCGCTTAAGGGCCTGAAATCCGGAGGCATAAACCTTCGATAGATTGGACACGGAGAGCACGGCGGACACCCGCTATTTTCTAGTGCGGGGCGGGCGCAAAATCAAACGCTAAGATGCCCCCCCTCGGCTTGCAGCGGCAGGCGAGCGGCGGCGAGAAAGCGGAATATAAGCACATCCCGACCCTCGAGACTTGCAAATAAAAAACCCCCGTCGCGGCGTCCGGCGCCGCGACGGGGGCGGAAAATTCACTGTTCCGCGATTACTTCCGGCTCAGGCCGAAACCGCGCCAGGCGCCCACGAGGGCCACCGCGCCGAAGAGGAAGAGGCTCGCGGCGCCGGCCGAGGAGCCGCCTAAGCCCAAGGCGCAGCTGATGCCGCTGCCCTCGAGCAGAACCGCTCCCGGGGGCGGCACGGGCGTGGCCGTCGGCGACGGAGTCGGCTCTTCGACTTGCAGTTCATAGGCGCCGATGTCGCAAATCGCCACCGCCGGATCGAGGACCGCCACCGGGCGGGTGAAGCCGCGTTGGTCCTCGGTCAGGGTTTGCAGGGTCAAGGTGCCGGTAAACAGGTCGGCGACCACCGGCCCTTGGCAACCCTCGACGTCGTTGCCCCGGTCGACGGCCAGGCTGTCGGTCAACAGCGCGTGGGTCTCGGTGGGACCGCCGTTGTTTTGCAGGGCCCCGATGCCGGCCGCGACATTGGTCTGATCGCCGGTGACGGTGAAACCGTTGCAGTCAGTGGCGTCGCCGATGAGATTGTAGCCGCCGGAGACGAAGGGATCCTGCCCGCCGCAGTCTGGCATGGCGATGCCCGCCGTATTTTCGGCGATCAAGGTGTTGGCGACGCGGAATTCCAGGCCGAGACCTTGGGGATTAACCTCGCAATTGTTGCAAATGCCGCCGCCGAAGCCGACTTCCGCGGTATTGTCGGCGATCGTCACGTTGAACAGGAGGGCCTGGACGTTTTCCAGACCGCCGAGCGCCCTGCCGTTGACGGAAAATATGCCGCCGCCGTTGACCCGGGCGAGGTTGCCGCTGATCGTGGAGTTGACCAAAGCCATCTCGCCGGTATTGAAAATGCCGCCGCCGTATCCACTGTCGCCGTCCTCGGTGAAGACGACGGTGTTCCGGCTGACGGTCGAGTTGATCAGCAGCAGGCCACCGTTGTTGCGGATACCCCCGCCGTCGTCGGTGCCGTCGTTTCCGTCGACCGTGGAATCCATCAGGACCGCCACGGCACCGGAGCCGACATCGATGCCGGCCGCGTCGTCAGGGACAGTGTTGTTGGAGACGGAGCTGTTGGTGAGGTTCAGCTGCCCGTTGTCCGAATAAAAGGCGATGCCGCCGCCGTCTTCCTCCGAGAGATTCTCGGTGACGACAACGTCGGTCAAGCTGAGGATAAGATCGGGGACGTTGGCCAGGATGCCGCCGCCGTCTCCGCTGGGCGTGGCGTCGCCGTCACGGATGGTCAAGCCTTGTAAATTCACGGTGATCGGGTTGAGCCCCCCGAGCAATTCGAAGAAGTGTAAAACGCGGTCGGTTTGGCCGGCGGTGAAACCCGAGGCCGTGATCGTCGTCTGGCCGGAGCCGAGACCGACGATATTGATCGAAGTAAACACGTCGAGGTCGCCCGTGGCGTTATCGTCTTCATTGGGGCCATCCAGGCTGAGCACGTAGGGCTGTGTCGCAGTAAGGTTAATGGTGTCATTGTCGTCATATGCGCCGACTCCCGCGCATTCGGCGAAATTTAAGCCTTGGTTGACCGATTGGATCGCCTCGCGCAACGAGCATCCCGTATCGTCAAATGAATCTGCGGTCTCGGTGACGGTGATCGTCGCCGCCCCCGCCGCGAGAGGCAGGGAGAGCAAGGCCGCGACGGAAGACGCCGTCACCAGCCTGGAAAGATGAAAAGCCATAGGAGCTCCTTCATGAAGAAAGAATGTGGGGGTGGAGTGGAACCTTTTAAGGGTTCGTATTTAATGGATATTTCCGCGAATTGTCAAACAATGTTTCTAATAAATCTCCGCAATCAAGGCGCGGAAGGCCGCAGGGAGCAGCCGCCGGCCGCGGGCGGGGAGGCGGGATCCTGCGGCGCCGGGGCGGGAGGCTGAGGCGCGGGGTCCTCGGCGGCCCGGGCGCTGAGGGAGATCTCGGCGTGATTTTCGTTGTAGCCGTCCTCGAGGCGGAGACGGAGGGTATAGACGCCGGCCGAGTCGGCGGTGAATTGCACGACCGCGTTGGAAGTCGACGAGAGCTGCGCCGCGCTGCCCGAGGGCTTTTCCATGAAGGCCCATTCATAGAGGAAGTTTTCCGGAAAGAGCGATTGGCTGTCCAAGGCGTCCACCGTGACGACGGCGCCGGCCGGCACGCCGCCGTCCGAGGGCACCGCGTGGAAATTCCCCTCGAAGCGAAACTTGGCCTTCAACACCGGGACGGGCGGAGGCAGCGCGCCGCCCGCGATCGTGATCGTCGCCGAGTCGGGGACGGCCTCGCTGAGGCTGTCGGCGACGCGAAGCGTGGCGACGTAGACGCCCTCCCGATCAGGCACGAAGCTGGGCTGGGGGACGAAGGGAGAGTCCAGGCGGCTGAGCGAGCCCGGCGGGACGCCGAGCTCCCACTCGTAAATCAGGGGTTGGTCGCCGTCGGGATCGGTGGCGCCGCCTTGCAGCGTGATCCGCGAGCCCAGTTCGAGGCTTTGATCGGGACCGGCGTTGGCGATGGGCGCCTGGTTTTCGTCGTCGCGCGCCACCGCGAGCGCGCCGGAGACGTCGAGCGTCCCGCCCATCAGGGTCTTGTTTTGGAGGTAGGCCCGCGGCGCGGCGCCTTGCAGCAAGAGGTTGCGGGCCTGGCGGTGGCTTAAGTCGGGGAAGCGGCTCCACAGGACGGCCGCGGCCCCGGCCGCGCAGGGCGTGGCCATGGAGGTGCCGGAAATATAACCGTAGGTCCCGTTGGGTTTGGTGCTGAGGATCTCGCCTCCCGGAGCGGCGAGGTCGACGCTGAGGCGCCCGAAGTTGGAGAAGGAGGAAAGGCCGTCGGCGGCGTCGATCGAGGCGAGGCTGACCACGTTGGGCGCATCGTAGCCGGCGGGATAGAAGGGCTCCTCATCGGTGTCGCGGCCTTGGTTTCCGGCCGCGGCGAAGAACAGGGCGCCCTGGGCGTCGGCGGCGAGGATCGCTTCGAAGAGCGCGGGGTTGAAGTTGGAGTCCCCCCAGCTGTTGACCAGGATCTTGGCGCCCTGGGCGAGGGCGTACTCGATGGCCGGGATGGCGCCGGAGGTGGTGCCGGTCGCGCCCTCGTCCAAAAATTTCAGGGCCATGATCTTGGCCTGCCAGGCGACGCCGCTCACGCCGACGGCGTTGTCGCCGACCGCGCCCAGGATGCCCGCGACGTGGGTGCCGTGCGAGTTGTCGTCCATCGGCTCGCCGTCGTCGTTGACGAAGTCGTAGCCGTGCACGTCATCGACGTAGCCGTTGTTGTCGTCGTCGACCTGGTTGCCCGGGATCTCTCCGGGATTGACCCACATGTTGGCGGCCAGGTCGGGGTGCTCGAAGTCGACGCCGGTGTCGATCACCGCGACGACGATGCTGCCCGTGTCTTGGAATTCGTCCCAGACGCTTTCGATGCCGATGTCGTTGCCGACCGCCCCTCCTTCTTGGCCGGTATTTTTCAGCGCCCATTGCAGGCCGAATTGGGGGTCGTCGGGCAGGGCCTGGGCGGAAACGCGCTGGTTTGGGACGGCGATCAAGACGCCCGACCTTTCGCGGAGGGCCTTGAGCCTGCGCGGAACCTCCGCGCCGGGGGGCAGCGCGACGTGATAGATGCGGGTCAGGGGAAAGTAGCGCAGGACCATCGCGCCCTCGGCCTGCAAGAGGCCTTGGACCTCGGCGGGGCTAAGGCGTTTGCTGAACTTAAGGAGGGCCTCCTGGCCGACGGCGGCTCCCTCCCCTTCGCTGCCGAACCCGGGGCTAGGCGAGGCGAGCAAGAGGCCGAGGCAACTCAGGGCCATCGGCAACCATTTTGGCAGGGAGGAAAGGCGAAAAGGCATGGAATATTCTTGGTCGGAAAAATGAATAACTTCAAGGAAAATCAATAATTATGCTTAAGATCAGGCGCCGGGGGATTTTGCTCCGTCTTCCCTTTTCTTCTCTTCCCTTTTCTTCTCAAGGGTAGCTGCAAAGGATGGCCGTGTCGGTGACTTGAACCCCGTCCGCCTCGATTTGCGAGGTGAAGGAGACCGTCGTCGGGTCGGCAACCGATTCCGCCATTTTGAATTTGATCGAAAACTCGGCCTTAGTCCCGAGGTGCAGGGTGTCCATGGCGCATTCGATCGTGGCGCCCTGGTCCTGGCATTGGCTGGGCATCGAGTCGATGGTGAGGTGGCTCTCGCCGCCCAAGAAAACGGTGTAGGTGGCGGCGGCGTAGGTCGCGGGGTCTTGTGCCTCGATGAGGGTCTTGAGCGTCGCGATCTCGCCCAATTCCGGACAACCCGGCACCAATCCCGCGTCCAGCGAGAAGGCCGCGGCGGGCTGGGCCGAGGTGAAAGAGACGACGTTGGCGCTCGCCGGAATCTTCTTGCCGTCGGGACAGGCGACCGTGGGCTGAATCTTGATTTCCCCGTCTTTCTGCCCCTCCTCGCCGACCGCTTCGAGGCGAAGCACGTAGGTGTGAAGCTTGTCGTGGCCGAAGGGCGGCGCATCCTTGCGGATCACCTGAGAGGGCTGCGCGAGGATCGCCTCGCCGAGCCGCAGCTCGCGGGTCGCTGCATCGAAGGCCTTGCCCAGCCCGATCGGCGCGAAGGCTTTGGGCAAAGCGTAGGGCTCGAAGGTGCAGGAGGAAGGATAGGTGATCTCGATCCCGAATTTGTCGCCGACGACGACGGGGCCGGTGCGAACTTCGTTCAGTTGGCCGACGCGGGTGGCGTAGTCCACGGCCACCGGCACGTTCAAGCGCATCTTTAATTGCGAGGCCTTGGTCTTGTCGCAGGCCTGCATCGGCTGGACGCTGTAGGTGTTGCAGGCGGCTTCGGCGGAGCAGCGGCTGTCGTCGCAGTCGGGGTTGCCGCTCTTGTCTTTCGGGCAGGCGTCCTCGTCTTCTTCTTCGCAAGCGGAGTCTTCGCTGCAGGCGGAATCGTCGCAGCAGTCGGGGTCGCTGCAATCGGGCTTGCCGTCGGATTTCTTGGAGCAAGCGCCCGCCTCTTCCTCGCAAACCTCGGCGTCGGCGCAAAGCGCGTTGTCGCAGCAATTCTTGTTGTTACAATCCGGCTTGCCGACGATGAGGGGGCAGGCCTCGGAGCTCGCCTCGGGAGAGGCCTCCAGCGCCTTGAGCGCCTTGGGAGTCTCGGGATCGGCGGCCTGGAAGGCGGAGACGTCTTCGGCGCGGACCTTCACGCAGAAATTCACGTCGACATCGTTGATGCTGGTCGCCACCAGAAAATGTCCGTCCGAGTCGGTCTCGGCGGTCTGCAGGGTGGCCTCGTCGCGGGTGACCGTGAAAGGCATGCCCGCGATGGCCGGCTCGTCGTGGTCTTTGACGTTGTTGGCGTTTTTGTCGAGGAAGACGGCGCCCTCGATGTAACGCGAGCAAGCGCCGAGGGAAGCCATCAGCAGCAAAGGCAGGGTCAACTTGTGGAGCAGGGTTATCAGCCTCATGGGTTGGTCGATCCTTTGCCGGGCCAAAGCCCCTAGCCGGGCCCGGTATTAGGATTATCGACGGGAATCGGCAAAAGGTGCGCCCCAAGCCTTCTTCGAAGAATTATAATTTAATAAATAATTTCAATGAGTTGAATATTAAGGGCGCCCCGGTCGCGGCGGGAAAGGGAGTTGCTCCGTCTTCCTACTTCCTCCTCTTCAGCACCCGGAGCAAGACCACGGCCTGGTTGTGGTCTGGGTCCTTGGCCCCGAACAGCAGGGTCACCGTGCCGTGCTGTTTTTCCAATGCCTTAATCTGGGCGAGTGACGGGGCCTTGCCCCGGAGCTCGGCGGAGTATTTTTCCAAGAAACCCTCCCACTTCTCCGCATCGTGGGAGAACCACTTGCGCAAGCTATCGCTGGGCGCGACCTCTTTGAGCCAAAGGTCCACCTGGGCGGCCTGTTTGGAAAGCCCTCGCGGCCAGAGCCGATCCACCAATACCCGGTAGCCGTCCCTCTTGAGGGGCGGCTCGTAGACTCTTTTGATTTGAATCACGCCACGGCCTTTCTAGCGGGAGGCGGGAATCCCCGGTCGAAACCTATCGCGGGACGCCCGCCTCGCCCAAGTATTCCACCTTGGATGCCTGGATCTGCATCGAATAGCCTCCCAAATGCCCATAGCGAGCTCCCGGTTTGGAGAACAGAATGCCGGTGACTCGAATCCGATGGGGTTTCCGGACCTCGTCCCGCGACGGGGGCGACCCGAGGATCTCGGTGTCCGACGCCATGGCGAGCCAAAGGACGCCGTCCAGGGCCGAGACTTCGAATCCACTGCGATAAATTCCTTCATAGACGATGCTCTGTCGGTCCAAAGCGGCGGCCCGCGCCTGGAGCTCGGCGAGCGAGGAAACGGTCACGGCGGGTCCGAGCGGCAAGGATTCCACCGAGGCCACGCGGAGGACGTAAGCCGGACGGCCGAGCCCCTTGGCAAGCTCCGCATCGCTTAGCAGCTCGCCGCGCACCCGCACCGGGCCCGCGATCACGCGGTCGAACTTTCGCCGGTAGCGTTGGGGATCTTCCATCCGGAAAGAAGCGGGGACGAGGGAGAAATCCACGCCGATCCCATCCGGGATCCAGACGCGGACCTGGCCGTATTCCGCCGAGGCCAGCGCGGCGGCGCTGCGCGGCCCTTGCAACGGCTCGACGATTTCGACCGCAACGCTGCGGCCGAGAAAGGCGCCCGGGTTGGCCAAAAGATCGCCCGGGCGCAGAGGCGCCTGGGCCCACAGCCTTCCGCTCAGGAGGGTCACCCAAAATAAAATAAGGACACAGTATCGAGGCAAAACTGGAAAGATGGTTCTCGGTTTTATCAACATGTGATGCATATTAGCAGCGAAAGAAAGACGGGGAAAGGAAGACGGAGGTACGATTTTAGGACGGGGGCGTTCGATTTTCGGAGCCTCCGGACCACAGCTGCCTTATAATCCCCCAAACCCATGGGAACCTTGGTTTTTCAAGACATCTTGATCATCTTTCTATGCTCGCTTCCGGTCGCCTTTCTCTTCTTGAAGGTTCGATTACCGGTCACCCTGGGCTTCCTGGTCACCGGCGCCCTGATCGGCCCCGAGGGACTGGCCTGGATTCAGGACCGCGAGCAGGTCCAGGTCTTGGCGGAACTGGGCATCACCCTCCTACTCTTCTTCATCGGGATGGAATTCTCCTTCGACGTCTTTCTCAAGATGAAGCGGGCCAGCATCCAAGGCGGCATCCTGCAGATCCTCGTGACCATCCTCGCGGGTTGGGGCATCGGACTACTGCTGGGCTGGGGCCACGCCAAGAGCCTGCTGTTCGGCTTCATCCTCTCCCTCTCCAGCACGGCGGTCGTCCTTTCTTCCCTGGCCGGCCAACGCTCCCTGGAATCCATCCCGGGTAGGGTATCGACGGCCATCCTCATCCTGCAGGACCTTGCCTTCATCCCCCTCTTGGTCCTCATCCCCTGGCTGGAACGCAAGGGCGGGGTCCCGCTGTGGATGGAGATGGGCCGCGAGGGGCTGGAAGCCGGCGGACTCCTCCTCGCCGTTTACCTCTTCGCAAAATACCTGGCCCAGCCCTTCTTCCTCCACGTCGCGCGCACCCGCAACCGGGAGATCTTCGTCATCGCGGTGATCGCCCTGGCGCTGGGGCTCTCTTGGATCACCAGCCGACTAGGCTTCAGTTTCGCCCTCGGCGCCTTTTTGGCGGGCTTGGTCCTGGGCAGCACGCCCTTCCGCCTCCAAGCCCTGGCGGAAATCCAGCCCTTTCGCTTCTGCTTCCTCAGCCTGTTCTTCGTATCCATCGGGATGCTGCTCGACTTCGAAGTCCTGCGGGAAAACTTCCGGCTGCTGCTGGGACTGGTGGTGCTCCTGCCCCTGCTGAAGACCCTCGTGACCACAGGGGTGTTGATGACGGCCCGCCTTCCCCTGCGCGTGTCGCTCACGACGGGCATCTACCTGGGCCAGATCGGGGAATTTTCCTTCTTGGTGGCCTCCAACGGCGAGAAGCTGGGGCTGATCGGGCACTCCTTCTTTCAAATAATCATCGCCACCGCCATCCTGGCCATGATGCTCACCCCCGTGATGGTCAAACTGGCGCCGCGCATCGCGGCCCTGGCCGCGCGTCTGGGCCCTTTCCGCCGACTGCGGAGCGAGGACGAATCCGCCTTACTGGAAAAATCCCGCGAGCTAAGGGAGCATGTCGTCGTTTGCGGCTTCGGCCCGTTGGGCCAAACCTTCGGCGGCGTCCTGCATGCGCACGACATTCCCTTCGTGGTCCTGGAGCTGAATCCCGACACGATCGAGAAGGTAAAACGAAAGAATCACCCGGCGTTTTTCGGCGACGGCGCCTCGGAGGAGCTGCTCTTCGAAGCGGGCCTCGAGAGGGCCAAGCTGCTCGCGATCACGGTCCCCGACTTCCTCAACGCCGGCGCCATCATCCGTCAGGCCCGGAGGATCAATCCCGACATCCCCATCGTCACCCGGGCGAAGTTCCGCAACGAGGTGGAGAAGCTTTACGCGGCCGGCGCCGACGTGGTGATCTCGGAGGAGTTGGAGGGAGGCTTCGAGATGGCGCGCTACTGCCTGCTGCAATTGGGCCTGCCCGCGGAGGAAGTGACGCGGGTGCTCCACAAGGCCAGGGAGTTCGGAAGCGCCGATTTCTTTTAAACTTGCGGCAAGCTGGCACGCCTCCATGCGCCGCCGGCGACGATCCAACGGTCCTCGACAGGGTCGTATTTTAAAATCTTCCCTCCGCGCTTCGGAACGCGAAAGCGATCGACGATCGGAGCGACCTCGGGATCGCCGCCGCATTTCCCTCCGTGCCGCTCGCGGACGGCATATTCAAAATACCTGGCGGTCGTCGCCTCGAGGAACAAGTCCACGCAATCCAAGGAGAGGCCGCGCGGCGGCAGTCGTTTTTTAAGGTGGGCCCTAAGCCGAAGCTCGGCCTGGGTCTGGGGATCGCTCGCGGCGGAAGCCGCGCGAGGGAGACCCCAGGCGACGCAGGTGACGAGCATCAAGAGACAGGTCAGCGAAATGCGGAGTTGAGGCGGGCTCATGATTCGGAATTACCCGATTTTCACGCGGCCTCCAAGCGCGATTCGAGGGCCTTACCTCACCCGCGCCCCCGCGCCGCCCTTCGACAGCAGAATCTGCCAAACCTGCATCTCCCGCGCGCGGAAGGCCCCGGCGCAGGCCAGCAGGTAGAATTTCCACATGCGGTAGAATTTCTTCGAGTACCCGGCCTGCAATCTGTCCCAATGCCGGTGGAAATTCGCGAACCAGGCCGTCAGGGTCTTGTCGTAATCGGGGCCGATATTATGCCAGTCCTCCATCACGAAGAGCCCCTCGACGGCGGCGCCGATCTGGGCGATCGAGGGCAGCATGGCGTTGGGAAAGATGTAGCGGTCGATCCAAGGGTCGATATGCGTGGTGGAGACGTTGCCTCCGATGGTGTGCAGCAGAAAAAGACCGTCGTCGGCGAGACAGCGCTCGGCGACGATCTCCATGTAATGCCGGTAATTCTTGTAGCCGACGTGTTCGAACATCCCGATCGAGACGACGCGATCGAATCGCTCGTTCTTCAGTTCGCGGTAGTCCTGAAGGCGATACGCCACGCCGGGCGCCTCGTTGTGCTTGCGTGCGTAGGCGTATTGATTTTTCGAAACCGTGATTCCGACGACGCGCGCCCCGTGCCTCTGCGCGGCGTGTTTCGCGAAGGCGCCCCAGCCGCAGCCGATGTCCAGCACCTTCATGCCCGGCTTGAGCCCGAGTTTCTTGCAGCAAAGCTCCAGCTTGTTCTCCTGTGCCTGATCCAAGTCGGCGGCGCCCTTCCAGTAGCCGCAGGAATAGACCATGCGGCGATCCAGCATGGCCTCGTAGAGGTCGTTCCCGATGTCGTAGTGCCTGCCCGCGTTGAAGAAGGCCCGAGACTTGCGTTGCAGGTTGAAGAGCTTGGCGCGCAGGGTATCCAGCACCAGCGCCCAGGAAGGCATCTCGCGGTCGACCTTCGCGCGGAAGACGCGGCAGGCGACCTCGTCGACTCGCTCGGCGTCCCACCAACCCTCGACGTAGGATTCGCCGACGCCGAGGGAACCGTCGGCCAGGAGGCGGTCGTAGAATTTTTCGTTGTGAACTTGGATGTCCCAGGTCCGGCGCCCGTTGATCCGGATGCCCGCCTTGGCGAGGAGCCGGGTAACGGAAGCCTTACCGCTCGCGGCGGGGCCGAGACCGGGACGCCCGGCGATTTCGCCGGGCCAGGGCGCGAAATTTGAAGCGGCCTTCATAGGCACCCCCAAGATTCCGGGACCAAGACGAGTATAGCGCGAATGGGGATGGGCGAATAAAAAAAGATCGGAGCAGAAGATTTCTCTATCCGCTCCGACCCGGGGGCACACTTTATAAATTTTGTTTTTTCCGAGGATTTTTTCTTTCCTCGGCGGCGTCTTTCGACGCACGCCAATACTAGATTGCAGGCTTTGTGCCAGGTTTGATTAATTAAAATAACTATTTGAAATTATTAAATTTATTTAGTTTATTAGAGATTAAATTATTAATTTAATCTGTATGAAATATAAAAAATAAATTCAAATTTTAAATTATAGGACCATAATTTATAAAATTTGGAGATGGCGGGAGAAGATAAGAAAAGTAAGACGGAGCAAAAGATTCCGGCTCGGCCTCCTTCAAAAAAACCCACTCTTGACAAGTGCTTAGCAGATTTGGTGAAAGGGTCGTCCCTTTTCATCTCCCCGAGATTCCGTCATGCCCTTGAACGAAACCGAGGCCCAGGAGCTGGGCAAAAGCGAAGAAGAGCTTTGGCAGAAGGTCCACAGCGCGATCCTAAGCGAGATGCGCCAGACACGCAGCGACTTCGAGGCCGACCGCCGCACCGCCCGCGACCTGACCAGCCAGATCGTCGCCACCCGCCGCGACGAGGACAAAGCCGCCTTGGCCAGCGACGAGGCCGTGGCCCACGGCCTGGCCAAGCTGCGCAAAAACAAGTCCTCGGACCTCGAAGCCTTGGCCGAGCAGCCCTATTTCGCCCGCGTCGTCACGCTCGAAGGCGACCGGCGCATCGAATTCAAACTGGGCACGGCCAGCTTCCCCGAACAACGCATCATCGATTGGCGCAAGGCGCCGATCAGCAAACTCTATTACGACTACCGCGAGGGGGAAGAATTCTGCGAGACCATCCAGGGCCAAGAGCACGAGGGCGTCATCCAGCTGCGCCGCTCTTACCAGGGTCTCGAAAACCACCTCCAGCGCATCGAGACCAAGGAAGGCGTGATCGTCCGCACCGACGAAGGTTGGAAGGTGCAATCCCCGCATCCCGCTCTCTCTCGGGGCGAGGAGCACGACGGCCACCTTCCGCCGATCCTCTCGCTGATCACCGCGGAGCAATTCAGCCTCATCACGCAAAACCCGCAGAAGCCCATGGTCATCCAGGGCATCGCCGGCAGCGGGAAAACCACCGTGGCCCTGCACCGGCTGGCCTGGCTGCTCCACGAGGACAACAGCGACGCGCGCCCCGAGCGGTGCCTGGTGGTCATGTTCAACCGCTCCCTGAAGGCCTACGTCGAAACGACGATGCCCGAACTGAAGATCCCCAACGTGCCCATCCGCACCTATTCGCAGTGGTGCGGCGCCCTGGCCAACGACCTGGTCGGCCCGCGCCCGAGCGGCTCTTTCGAAAAGGGTCGCGACCTCGAGCTGTTGAAATCCTCCGGACAATGCCTCGACATGCTGATGCAATACGTCTCGCAGCACCCGCACCGCCCCGAGCGCAGCTTCGTCGACGACCTCTTCGACTTCTATGATTGGCTGAGCCGTCAGGACATGATCTGGCGGAAGTGGAGCCTGGTGCAATCCCAGCTCAAGGAACAGGTCGTCAAGCGCGTCTGCGACTCGCAGGATGACGCCCTCCTGCTGCACCTAGTTTACGCCGAGCACGGCTACTATCCGGCGAAATCCGCGAAGAGCCTGGGCGTCTGCGACCACATCGTGATCGACGAGGCGCAGGACTTCGGCAGCGTCGAGATCCGCGCCCTGCTCAACGCCCTCGACCGCGACCGCACCGTCACGATCGTCGGCGACGTCGCGCAGAAGATCGTCGGCGGCCGCGATTTCGGAGGCTGGAACCAACTGCTGAAAGAGGCCGGCTTCACCGACACGATGCCGATCTCGTTGACCGTCTCGTTCCGCTCCACCGTCGAGGTCATGGAGATCGCCGAGCACCTGCGCGGCGAAAAGTTCGGCTCGCAGGAGAACGCCGCCAGCGGCCGGCGCGGCCCCATCCCCTCCTTCCGCCGCGTCGAGAACCCCACCCTGCTCGCCCACCGCATCGGCCACTGGATCGCCGCCCGGCAGCAGGACAGCAAGCGGGCGCTGTCGGCCGTCGTCTGCCGCTGGCCCAAGCAGGCGGCGGCCCTGACCGAGGAGCTGCGCAAGATCGGCTACCCGGCGGTGCGCCTGGGGCACCGCGAGCAATTCGATTTCTCGCCGGGCGTCACGATCACCAACGTCCAGCAGGTGAAGGGCCTGGAGTTCCGCAACGTCCTCATCGTCGAGCCCTCCGAAGAAAACTACCATCCCGACAACGAGGAAGAGTGCAATCTGCTCTATGTCGCCGTGACCCGCGCCGAGGAGCGCCTCGATTTCCTCGGGACGCAGCGGCCGACCTCGATCCTGCCCAGCCTAGCCAAGGCCGACGAAGAGTAAACCGCGCGATTGAGCCAAGAGATTTTTTCCTTCCTTCATCCGATGGAAATCGGCGATCCTTTCCTGCGAAGGGTAAGCGATCTCGACACGGAGGTATTCACTATGGGCATTCTCTCCTGGATCGTCTTCGGCCTGATCGCCGGCGCCATCGCCAAATTCCTGATGCCGGGCGACGACCCCGGCGGCTGCATCGTCACCATCCTGTTGGGCGTCGCCGGCGCGGTGATCGGCGGCTTCATCGCCTCGGCCCTGGGAATAGGCGGCGGGGTCACCAGCTTCGACCTACGCAGCTTCCTCGTCGCCGTCGGCGGCGCCATGGTGCTCTTGCTGGGTTACCGACTGATCCGCGGCCGAAGGTAGGAACAGATAAGATAGGAGATAGGAAGACGGAGCAAATTTTCCCGCCGGCATTTCCTCGTCCAAAAATTTCCCCTAAAATAGATTTAACATCCGAGCCCAAAGCCCAAGTCATCAATATATCACGCATTTTTCCGAAGGGCTCGGACGTTATCCCGCGAATGCCAAGGCATTCCGAAGGAATCTTTATGAAATCATTATCTTTTATGGTGATGTTCGCGGCGGGGCTGCTCGCTCGGCCCGCCCAAGCCGCCACCCCCCTCGAGCGCCTCAACCAAGAGCTGCAAAGCCAGTCCCAGTCCGTCGAGACCCTAGCGACCAGCTCGGACGAGCTGCGTCAGGCCGCCTTGGAGGCCGCCGCCTACCCGAACGTCCTCTGGGAAATGGACCGCGAGCAAAAGCGCTCCAGCGAGCAGTTCCAACGACTGATCACCTCCTACCCGCGCAAGACTCAAGAAAAGATTTACGACCTCGTACGCTACCCAAACCTCGTCGAGGATTTGGTGGAGGGAGGCCCCAAGTCGAAAGACCAGATCAAGGAAATGACCCGCCAGCTACCGAAGGGCATCCAAGACGCGGCCAAAGAATTGGGCACCAAGGAATACGCCTTGCTGCGCGACATCCGCAATCTCAACCTGCAATCCGACCGCGATCTCGAAAACTCCCTGCAAGGCATCCCGGAGTCGAGCCGCCAGGCCTACCGCACGCTCTTGGGCCACCCCGAAATCCTCCGCGCCCTCTCCGACGACCGCGACTTGACCGTGGCCATGGGAGACGCCTACCGCGCCAATCCCGCCCAAGCTCGGACCAAGCTCGACGAGTTCAGCGCCCAAGTCGCGCGGCAGCAAGAAGAAGCGCTCAGCGACTATCGCCAGACGCTCGCGAACGACCCCAAGGCCCGCGAAGACCTAAAAAAATCCGCCAAGGCCTTCGCCAAAGAGAACGGTTACGACGACTACGACGATTATTACCCTCCGCCGCAAACGTCCTCGAGCCAGACGGTGGTGAACATCAATATCAATCCCTACCCCTACTGGTTCGGCTATCCCTACTGGTACAGCGTGCCGGTGTGGCGGCCCTATCCGCTTTGGTATTGGACGGGCTTCTGGGGCTGGGACAGCGGCTTCTATGTGTGGGGATTCCCCTCCTACTATTACACGTCTTGGTTCTACGGCTACCCGCGCCACTTCTACCGCTATCCTTATTTATCGAGCTGTTATGGCAACTACTATTACCGCTGGCGCGGGAATCCCTACTATTACAACGGCTTCTATCGGGGCGTGAACGGCTGGTACAACCGCTACGGATACCGCGCGCCGATCACCCTGTATCGCGGGGACTCGGGCAGCGCGCAGCGCTGGCGCGATTACGGCGAGCGACAGGAAGTGCAACGCCGCCGTTACACGCCCACCTCGGCCAGCTACCAGCCTTATTGGCGGGACAAGCCGGGCCGCGACGGCAAGGGCAAACCCGACTTCGTGAAAGGCTCGCCGCGCGGCAAGCCGGGCGGCGACGACGCGACGCCGGCTTCGGGCCGGCATCGGGGCCGCTTTGAAGACGGCGCGGCGCCTGGATCGGGAAGCCCGGTCGAGGCGAATCGACGCGGCGGGCGCCCCAAGATCGACCGCGGCGGCTCCAATCCGGGCGGGTTCCAGCCGGGCGAAGCTCGGGAAAATCCCCGCGGCCGTCCCAACGTCAACGCCCGAACCCGCGACCATTCGCCCGCCGACAAGACGGCTCCCAGTTCGCCCGGCGTCTCGAATCGCCCCGGCTTCCCGCCGCCTGCGAATCGCGCCCCGGAACGCGGCGGCGGATCCTACGGCTTTCGCGACTCCGACAACAGTTCCTCCTTCGGCTCGGGACGCAGCCGTTCCTCCTGGGGCGGAGGATCCCCTTCGGGCTTTCGGGAGCGCAGCTCTTTCGGCGGCTCCTTCGGTGGGGGTTCCGGCAGGTCGCGGTCTCCCTCCTTCCATTCAGGAGGCAGCGGCAGGGGCCGACGGTAGGCAGGTCGTCTTTCCAATTTACTTTGCCGCACGATTGCGGAACAATTCGGATCGTCCCTAAATATCAACTCGGCTCTCAACTCGCCATTGCGCAACGGACGGAAGAATGGCTCTCTCGGGAGTTACTACTTGCGGAGGCTGTTGCTCCTTCCGGATAGAGACGCCGCGATTCGCCCTTCTGCGGATTTATGGAAGGATCCAACATGTCGACACCTTTGCGCGGCCTTCCCTTAGCGTTCCTCTTACCTTGGCTGGTCTCCGCCTGCGGCAACGGCGGCAACCAAGCGCCGATCGCCGACGCGGGCGAGGACCAAGTGGTATTCGTGGGCGAGACGGTGCAGCTCGACGGGAGCGGGTCGAGCGATCCGGAGGGCGATGCCTTGGCGCCGCTTTGGGAATTCGAGACGATGCCCGCGGCGAGCCAAACCGGCCATGGCGCGCCCACGGAATTCCGCAGCAGCTTCACCCCCGACGTGCCCGGCCTCTACCGAGCGCGCCTGGCCGTCGACGACGGCAACTCGGTTAAGGAGGCCTCCCAGACCGACACCGTCGAGATCCAGGCCCTGGTTCCGCTGCCCTTTCAGGGCATCGCGATGGACTACGATCCGGAGGCCCGCTGCAGCGACGACAATTGGGCGACCAACACGCCGGTGGCCTGCTCGCCGCAGCTTTCCTTCACCTGTCCCGCCCCGCCGCCGGGAGATCCCTTCCAGAATTTAAGCGGATGTCCCGACCGCTGCCAGAGCTGTTTCGATCAAGACCTCGCCGCGTTGAAAAGCAATCTTCAGGTCAGCACGATCACGGTCTACCAGCCGAATTACTACATCCTCAAGGCCGCCCAGGCCCAAGGACTTAAAGTATTGCTCGGGCTCTTCAACGACTCGGTCTTGGCCCTCACTAAAACGAACGACGGAAACACGGACTGCACTTTCGCCGGCTTTCCGGCGCTCTGCGGCGACGGCGTGGTGGCCAGCCTGGTTGACGGGGCCTGCGGCGCGACGACGCCTTGGGCGCCTCAGACCTTCTGCACGGCAGGCACCTATATCCCCGCGCTGAAGCCCTTCTTCGACGACGGGACCGTGGTGGGAATTCAACTCGGCAACGAAATCCTCTCCTCGCCGATCAACGGCGTGACGCTCACTCCCGCTCAAGTTCAAGCCGCCGCGACGACGCTGCGCAACGGCCTCAACCAACGGGGCTACACGGGAATCCCGGTGATCGTCTCTTCGGTGGCGGGGCTGGAAAAAGACCTCTGCGCCGACGGGGCTCCCCTGCCGAACATCGACGGCATCGCCTCGCATCCCTACTGCAACGACGTCGCGAGCGTCCCGCCGGCTTGGCCCTTCGAGTCGGGGAACACCCCGGCGCAAGCGGCGAAGGCCTGCGCCGACCAGGTGCTGTCGATCTTTCAAGAAGTGGCGGTGACGCCCTGCGGGGCGGACCATGTCTTCATCGGCGAGACCGGTTACAACACCGGCTGTCCCGGGGGCCCCGACGAGGCCAACCACCTCGCGGTGGCGGAGAGCTTCTTCCCCGAGATGGTGTCGCTGGCCTGCCAAAACAACATTCCCTTGTTTTTCTTCGATTACGTCGACGCCTGCCCCGCCGGCGGCTGCCTACCGGGCTGCTCGGGCGAAGCCAACGTCGGGAACGGCTATTTCGGCATCTATCATACGGAAAACTACCTGACGAAGGGCGACCTGGTGCTGAAGTACTCGGCAGTCCCGAATCTCGGCTGCCCGTAGTAGAGCGGCAGGAAAGAAGAGGAAAGGAAAGGGAAAGGAAGACGGAGGTTTGATTTTCGGACGCCTTCGTCCGAAAATCGGCCTTATTCCAGAAATTCCCAACACGAGGTATAATGCCATGTCCCAGTCGCCCACCCCTGCCTTTCCGGATCGCCTGCTCGACATCCTCAATTCCGCCTCGCTGGCCCTCATGCTTTCCATAGGGCATCGCGCGCGGCTCTTCGACGTCATGGCCGAGATGGATTGGGCCACCTGCGAGGAGATCTCGCGGCGGGCCGAGAAGAACGAACGCTACGTCCGCGAGTGGCTCGGCGCCATGACGGTCGGCCGCATCGTCGAGTACGACCCCGCAACCCGACGCTACCGCCTGCCCGCGGATCACGCCGCCGTGCTGACCCGTAAGGCGGCCCCCAACAACATCGCCCCCTTCTTCCAGTACATCCCGATGATGGGCTCGGTGGAAGACCGCATCCTCGATTGCTTCGACAAGGGCGGTGGCGTCCCCTACGAGGCCTTCGCGCGCTTCCACGACGTGATGGCCGAGGACAGCGAGCAGACCGTCGTGAGCGCCCTCGAAGATCATGTCCTGCCCCTGGTGCCCGAGCTGGCCGCACGCCTGCGCGAGGGCATCGACGCGCTGGACGTCGGCTGCGGCCGCGGCCGCGCCCTGCTGCGCCTGGCCGAGCTTTTTCCCAAGAGCCGCTTCACGGGCTACGACCTCTCCGAAACCGCCGTCTCAAGGGCGCGCGAGGAAGCCTCGCAACGAGGTTTGAAAAACCTGCGCTTCGCCGCCAAGGATCTCACCGAGTGGCGCGAAGGGCCCAACTACGATCTCATCACCGCGCTCGACGCGATTCACGACCAAAAGGCCCCCGACCGGGTCTTGAGCGCCATCCATTCGGCCCTGCGTCCCGGCGGCATCTTCCTGATGCAAGACATCCGCGCCTCCAGCCGCCTGGAGAACAACCTCGACCACCCCAGCGCGCCCTTCCTTTACACGGTTTCCTGCCTGCACTGCATGACCGTCTCGCTGGCCCAGGACGGCGCGGGCCTCGGCGCGGTCTGGGGCGAGGAGAAGGCGCGAGAGATGCTGGCCGCGGCCGGATTCACCGAGGTGCGGGTACACAACCTGGCGCACGACTTTCAAAATTCCTTTTTCGTGGTGAAAAAACCTTAACCGCTCAATCCTTCCGAAACATCCTCATCAGGTGCTCTTGGAAAGCGGGATCCAGCTTCGGGGCCGGCAGCCCGCGGCCCGCCTTGCGGGTGCGGCGGTAGGCCTCGATGAAGCGCATGCAGGGCGGACACAGCTTGAAGTGACGCAGCATTCGCTTTTCGGTCTTGGCGTCGAGGTTTTTTTCCAGAAAATCGTAGGCGAGGGCCTCGATCTCCTCGCAGGTGGGCATGCGCAGGGCCCGATCGATCCAACGGCTGAGCTTGCTCTTAATCGACATACTTCTCCTCGAGCTTCTTGCGCAAAAACATCCGAGCGCGATGCACCCGAACCTTCATCACGCCCTTGTCGAGGCCGAGGATCGCGCAGACCTCGTTTTCGGACAATTCCTCGACGTCTTTCAAGACGTAAGGCGCCCGGTAATCCTCGGGCAGAAGCGCGATGCATTCCTTGAGGTAGGCGCGCGCCTCGCTCTCCAGCAGAGCGGTCTCGGGCAGCTTCGTCCAGTCGCGATTGGGATCGACGGCGACGCCGTCCTCGTAGCGGGGCAGCACCTCTTCCCAAGAAACCGTCGCCTCGCCGCGCTTGGAGCGAATCCGCATCAGGGCCTCGTTGACCGTCACCCGATAGATCCAGGTAGAAAACTTCGCCTCGCCCTTGAACGTGTCGATTTTCTCGATCACCTTGCGAAACACCTCCTGCAAAACCTCTCGCGCCTCTTCCTCTTGCCTCAGGAAGCGATAGGCCACGCCGTAGAGCTTTTGGGAATAGTCGGCGATCAGCGTGCGAAAGGCCGATTCTTCGCGGCGAGCCAGCCCCAGGACAAAGTCCTCTTCGGTCTTGGATGCGGAAGCGGAATAAAGATTACCGCGCTCCGTAATTTTTTTTTCCGGCTCGGCCGTCATGCCTTCGATTATATCCTGGAGCCGGCATAAGCCCAGCAATATGATTGGACTTCCCGGACATCTCCCGCCCGCCGTTACTTTTCCCAACCCGCCGCATCCTAAATTCAGCTGAGCGCGCCGATCCAACCCCGCAGTAGAGGAAAAACCGATGGAAACCTTGCGCAAAAACTTAATTGCCTTGCTAAGCCTGGTCGTCGCCGTCGGTGCGTTGAGCTACAGCGCCCACCGCAACGAACAGAGCGAGCGGAACCGGAACATCCGCGTCGCCTGCTTCGAGGTGCTGAAAAACTTGGGCGAGCTGCAGACCCTCGTGCACTACGCTCATTACGACAAAGATCCCAAGGCCGGAAATCCGATCGGCGGGTGGGGGCGGGTGCTGTTGATCCAGGACCTGGCGATGGTGCTTCCGGAGCCGATGCCGACCAGCACCCGGCGTCTGTTTCAGGCATGGCAGGGAAATTTCGCCGGGATCGGCGAGGCAGAGGAACCGACGGAGCGGATCTTGGCGGGGATTCGCGGGGCTCGGGGCGCGACCTTGGAGGTGCTGAAGGGACTGCGCTGAGTCTTTTCACGAAGAAAGAGTCAAATCCGCGACCAAAAGAAAAAGATCAAGGCGCATTGGCCTGCATGGTCTCCAGCTCTTCGGCGCAGCGGGCCTGGCTGGGATAGATCATGTATTCGCTCTTTGGGCCGACCTTGCAGGAATAAAAATCGGCCTTGCCCGTAAAGGAGCCCGTGTCTCCCGCCCCATGGTGCTTGCAGTCGGCCCCGGTCAGGGTTTTGGCGGTGACGGGGGCGCAATGCGCCTTTTCGGGGCGAAGCCAGTCGAAGCCGTATTTGCCGACTAATGCGGCGGAGGCGGCGGGGACGGCCCCAGCGGCAGGCAGGTATCCGATCATGGCAAAAACGGCAAGCAGCGGAATTATCATGTATGGTTTCATGGACTTAAGTTTGAAGGAAGGGCGGCGGGAATGGCAAACAAAATTTGCTCCGTCTTAATTTTCTTACCCGTCCATTCAGTCAGCTATTCGCTCGGCTCGGCGGATTTTGAGGGCGGGAGCTCCCAGGGGCCAGCGTCGTTGTGCCGGGGAAGGCAAGTCATTTCGGGGACTTTTCGTGGGGGCGTGAATTCGGGGCTTGGCACGCATCTTGGAACTCCCCTTCCCCATGGGCAGCCCCACCGAAATCAAGCTTCACTTCTCGGTCGCCCCGAGGCGCAGCACCGGATTCATCACCGACGGAAAATTCCTGAAATTCAGTTCCCCCTATCCGCAAAGCGGCACCAAGCTTTATGGGGGCGAGCTTGCGATCGATTTTCGAGAGACCTCGAAGAATGCCCAAGGCCGTCCCAAGCTGCGGCGCTTCGGCGAACTGGCCCTCATGTATTATTACGGCAGGTCCGACGACCACTTCGACGAAGGCGACCTGCCCTTGGGCGACAATCCGCTGGCGGGATTGATCCGTTTCAGCGCGACCCGCGACTCGCGAAGCCATTTTTTGATGGCCGAATGGCGCTTCCCGCTCTTCGAGCCGGTGTACCGATCCAAGCACTTGCGCCTCATCCAGCCCCAGTATGGCCTGGGGGTGGGCGGGCTTTTCATCCACACCCACGTCACCCAGGACAGCCAAGCGACGGTCGCGGAAAAATGGCCGGCCTTCATCACCGGCTCGACCCAGCTTCGGGTGGCGGAAGTGTCGGTCGGACCGCTCGACCTTTCCTTCGAGGCCTCCGTTCGGATGCTCGCCGGCCAGACCTACGGCATCATGGGGGAGACGGCGTTTCGCCTCACCTACCGTCGCTGAGCGGTTCCCCGCTCAACACAACATTTTCTCCGTCAATCCGATCGACCAAGGGAAAGAAGGACAGCATGGGGGACACATTCTTAGAGCCCGGCTTGATGGCGGCCGGCGGTTGCGCCACGGGATTTTTCTGGAGCGCGGTGGCCGGGGACGCCAAGCTCGACACGGCGAAGGGCTGGGGCAGGGCCCTGATGGGCTGCGCGGCCAGCGCCGTCAACGCCTTCACGATTTACACGGTCACCGACCATTTCGCTCGAGACCGCGACCTCGCCCGGGGCTTGACCTTGGGTTGGCTCGGCGCCCAGTCGGGGGCCAGCCTGGCCAATTGGCTGGGCCGCCGCTACCAGTGGGAGGAAAAACCGCTCTTCAACGCCATCGCTTTTCCCCTCAATTACGCCTCGACACCGCTGATCTCGACCGCAGGACTGCTTTGGGGAGGGGTCATCGGCGAGGTGGTGAGCGGCTTTAAGGCGGAGGTCGGCTTCTACGGGGGGATGCTGGTGTTCAACCACAAACTCTGCGTCTTCAACGCGGCCAATTCCGGCGCCATCGGGCATTGCTTCACGTCCAAGTCCCCCGGAGACACCCCTCAACACGAAAAGGGGCACATGGTTCAGACTGCCATCATGGGCGACGCCGGCACCTTGGCCTTGATCGGCAGCGACTTCATGACCCGCCTTTTCACTTTGCGTTGGAAGACCCTGGGACAGAGCCCCGGCTACCTCACCCTCGAACCCTGGGCGGACGATTACGCGGCCGGATACAAGGGTCCCAAGGTCAACCCGGCCTTCGTGGTGCCCTCGACCAAGATCAAGTGAAGAAAAATGAGACGGAAAATGAAGACGGCGGAAAATGAAGACGGAGGTTCGATTTTCGGTCGCCCTTTTGTTCGGTATCAAGCCCGCCAATTTTTGAAATTTTGAGAAATCAAAGCCCCCCTTTTTGACAAGAAAATAGACCTCCGCCCATCTTCATGAATTAGTCCATAGTATTCAAATAGTTACCATTCTCATCTTAGACCACGTCTTGGCACTGCACTTGAACTTACAGACCAGCAGGCACTCCGGCCTAGCCGTAACAGGCGCTGAAAGAGGAATTGAGATGAGAACCAATATTATAAGTGCTCTGCCCATTAAAAACGTCGAAGCCCAGGATGGACAGGGCCTGCACACAAAGGCCCCCATACAAAAACAACTCGCCGGTTTTGGAAGCGCAAAATCGGCCGCTCCGACGTCGGAACGCAACCTCGGCCTGATCGGAAAGGAAATACTGATACGGGAACGCGGCGAGGCCTTCGCCCTTCATTACCATGCGGCGTCCGAAGCCGCCGGCGCCCTGCAAGGCGACGGTTTCTTGCAGCAATACCGCGCCTTGAAAAAAATCGCTCGCGAGCAAGGGATGCCGGAGTCCGAGTTCCGCGGCTACGAAAG
>JAANMU010000546.1_pt1 | contig 44792 bp, 37 predicted proteins | sample 7279701 | NCBI WGS metagenome assembly JAANMU01 (sample SAMN14094539, study PRJNA606508) | bioreactor metagenome | isolation source: A lab-scale SPAN reactor treating ammonium-rich wastewater day 57 | place: Ireland: Galway | collected 2017-03-13
TGGGCTTGACGAAGGATGAGCTGGTCGCCCGCCTGCTCGCCGAAGCCCAGCCCGCGAGCCGGTTCCGGGTGCGCGAGGCGGAGCACGGCTTCGTCCAGACGCCCGAAGGCCTGTACCGCCGCAATCTCATCCTGCGCGAGGTCGCGGACGCCGCGGGCCGGCCCTTGCGCACCGAGACTATGTATCGAAATTTTTCGAAGTGCCAATACTCGCTCCAGGAGGCCTCATGAAACTCGCGTCCATTCTCGCCTTAGGCGTCGCCTTGTTACCCATCGAGGCCTCCGCCCAGCCCGCTTCGCGACTGCTCGCCGCCGCCGTCACCAGCAGCGCGCCGGGATCCGCGCCGGCCACCTGCCTGCTCGATCCGAAATGCGAGGGCAGTTGGGTCTCCGGGGCCGCGGACGCCGGCGCCGACGAGGGCATTTATCTGCAATTCGAGCGGCCGGTCCGGGCGGGATATCTGATGATACTAAGCGCCGGCAAGAACCCCAAGGCCAACTCCGAGCTGCGCGTCTACATCAACGGCAACACCAGCGCGGCGCAGGCCCGCGGCCAAGTGGCGAGCGACTCGGACGGAAACCAGCTGCTGCAGTTGAGCGGCGGATCGGAGATCGAGATCAAGTCGCTCTTCCTCAAGGTCGAGGCGCCCTTCGAGGCGGACCGCAAGGCCCTCCCGATTCGCAAGATCCTGCTCTACCCGGCGGCACCGGACTATCAGGCGATCCTGAAGGGAGAAGTCGCCCCGATACGCCCCGAGCTTCCCGCCTTGATTTCCGCCGACGTCTCGGCGACCTCGATCCTTGAGCCCCTTTCAGCCTACCACCCCGCCCATCTTTTCGATTCGGCCTATGACATCGCATGGTCCACGGACGGGAAGAAAAACGACGGCAAAGAGGAATCCTTCACGCTTAACTTCCGGAATCCGCAGACGATCGCCGGGATGATGGTCTGGAACGGCTATCAGCGCTCCGCCGAGCACTTCAAGGCGAACGGCCGCGTCCTCGAGGCCGAGATCCAGGCGGACGGCATGGTCCCCTTCCGCATCCAGCTCGCCGACCGGATGGGCGCCCAGGAGATCGCCTTCCCGAAAAACCTGCCCGCCGTCAGCAAGCTGCGGCTGACGATCAAGACCATCGCCCCCGGCAAGTCCTACAAGGACGTCCTCATTTCCGAACTGCGCCTGATCAGCGACCAAGGCAGGCTCATGCTGCCGCAGGTGGAGCTGCCTCGGGCCCAGGCGCCGGCGACCTTCCAAGCCATGGTCAACCGCTCCTACGCCTCCATCCTGCACCAGCCCATCGCCGGAAAATTGCCGGAGGACTACGATCTCGAGTTCTCGCTCGGCGCCCGTTGCGACAACGCCCGGATCCGCCTGCGCGACAACGGGACCTTCGTCGTCTACAAGGACTTCAACTACGGAAAATCGGACAGCGCCGCGAAGCCGACCAGCATCAACGCGGGAATCCTCGAAGGCAACTGGGAGCCGAAGGGGGACAAACTCAGGATCTTCGGAAAAAAATACGTCAGCGCCTTGCAAAAATCGGAATACCTGCAGGAGACAAGCTCGGGCGAGCCGCGGGTGCAGATCTTTCAAAGCGAGGTGGAGGCCAAGCCCTACCGTTCGCTGACGCCCGAGGAGAAGCAGAAGCTCTTCGCCTTCCTTTGGGCGAAGAAACAGGGGCCCGCCAACCGCAATCAAAACCTCCTCTGGGTCCTGGGCGCGACGAAATGGAACGGCACCGACGCCTACAAGAAGGCCCAGGTCGAGGGCGCCGGCTTCGAGGCCTTGGTTAAAAATCTCGATCCGATCCTGGAAGAGCTCAACCCCGTCTATCTCGGCTCCTCCGTCCTGACCGACCTCTTCCTGCCCACCGACGAGTCGCAGGCCTGCTGGTCGAGCCGTTCGTAACGCGAATGAAGGCGCCGCAGATCCTCATCGTCGCGATCTTGTGCCTCTCCGCGGCTGGGACCTCGCTGACCTTGGCGAAACGCCTAGCGCGGGAAGACCTGCTGCGCGGCGCGGACGCCTATTACTACGCCCTGCAGTCCGAATATTTCGCGAAGACCGGCGCGGTCAAGATCCCCGACTCCTCGCCGATTCACCGCTTGACGGGCTCGCTTAGAGAAATGGGCCTAAGCTCGGAGGGCGCCCTGCGGCTTTGGCAGACCGCCTCGCTGTTCCTATTTTTCTTAGGCATGCTCGCCCTGGCGCGGTGGTGGCGCCGGGACCTCTCTCTCCCCGCGGCGCTCTTGCTGGTCTATCTAGGCCTTTCGCCCTCGCTCTTGTTCGTCGCGATCGAGTTCCCGAAATTCTTCGCCGCCCTCCTGCTGCTGCCCTTTTGGCCCTGGCCGCTGAACGCGGAGCGAAGGCATTCCGGGTGGGCCTGGGCCGCCCTGCCCCTGGCCTGTCTCCTCCACCGCGGCGCGGTCCCCTTGGCCGCGCTCTTCGGCCTCGCCGCGCTCGCCGTCCAAACCCAAAGGCGCCTCCGCCTGAGCCGAGCTTTCTGGTTGGGACTCGCCGCGCTCTCGCTGTTGGGCCTGGCGGCGCTCTTCCTTTTGCCCGATCGCTTCCGTCTCTTGGACCTGGAGCGCCTCGCCTGGGAGGCCCCGCGCGCGGGCTATTTCAGCCTGCTCTCCCGGACCCAGCTCCCGCTCGCCGTGAAGGCCGAGCTGATCCTCATCCCGATCTTGACCCTGGGACTCGCGTGGCGCCTGTGGAAACGGCAAGCCGGGCGCCGAGCCGTCTTGCTCCCGTTTTTTGCGCTATGGCTCCCGGCCTTCTTCCCTTTCGGCGGCGAGGAGGTCTTCGGGGTAGGCGAGCGTTACGCGATACTGCTCCCCGCGCTGGGCCTAATGGCCTGCCTGGTATTTCTGTCGACGGAGGCTGCACCGCCCTGGAAAAAACGGCAGTTCGCCGCCCTGGCCCTCCTGGCCTGGGTGCCGGGCGCGCTGGCCGGCCCGCGCCTCGAGGCCGCGCACCCAAAGACCCTCGACCCCGACTTCGAGGCCTACCGGCAAGTCAGCGAGGAGTTGGCCGGAAGAGACATCCCGATGTTGATCGCGCACAAGGGCCTAGTCTTCTATTACAAGTACCGCTGGATGCGCGAGGCCTTCCCCTACGAGCCCGAGCGCCACTGGGACAAGACGCGCATCTGGCGCCTGGCCTACGGCATCACGCCAGACGAATTACATTACCGGCTGTCCGAAGAATGCGGCTGGGAGAGCGAAAGGATCCTCCGCCTCGCCACGCCGAGCCATATCTTGATCCGCGAGGATTGTTGGCAAGATTTTCGAAAAAAAATCCGCCGAGAAGACGACGCCGCTCTCTACGAACGAGTCTGGGAAAGCCCACAAAACCCCTCCCAACACCGCCCAGCCTTTTTGTATCCCAAGCACGCCGAAGACCAAGACGATGCCTTCCCCGCCCTGCCAAAAAAATAAAAAATTAGGGATTCGGGCGCTTCTTTTTCTGAAAATCCTTGAATCAAATTTTTACAGCGGGAGATCCGCTGATCCCCGGGCTATACCCTCGGAACGGGTTTCGAAGAGGCCCTCACCTTGAAGCCTATATATCAGGGCCTCCTCGACCTTTCTCCCGGCCGGCGGGGCAAGCCCGAACTTGCTTCGGGCGCTCAGCAAATTCGAAGAATTTGCGGAGTGGAATCATTCCGGGAGAAAAGAGTGAAGAGGGTATAGCCCGGGGATCGGGGGATCGGGCAAAAACACGAAAGTAACGAGATCAAAAACGAAGGAGGGAAAAAAGAACGCCCCGGATCGCTCCGGGGCGCCCCATGCGTGAGAAAGTGAGAAGCCTTCCCAGCGCAAAAACCGATGTGCCGATGAAAAGGAATCGGCGTTCCTACCCAGAAGTTGCCCTGTTTTGCGCCTCACCCGGAATGACCTAGCCGTAATAAGGATAATAATTCCTCGGCCAGGAAAGCGTATAGGCTTTTTTAAGCTCCTCTTCCGAAAAGCCTTCAAAATCCGAAACTTCGACGTTGGCCCGGACATGTTCGAGGCTCCGCATCCCGACGATCACGGTCGAAACGGCGGGCTCCATCAGGCAGAACTTGAGGGCGGCCTGCGCCAGGCTCGTGAAAGGCGGCCGCCGCAGAAACTCGAAGGCCGCGGCGCGCTCGCAAGTCTCGCGCAATCGATCGCCCTGGAAGTAATGCATCCGCCAATCCCCCTTCGGAAAGCGCGTCTGAGGCGTCAGCGCGCCGCTCAGCCCGCCCTCGTCAAGCGGCACCCGCACGATCACCGCGACTCCCTGCTCCCGGCACAGCGGAAAGAGGCGTTCCCGCGCCCGCTGGTCGAAGAGGTTGTAGATCACCTGCACCGAATCGATCAGGCCGCTGGCGACCAGATTGAGCCCGTTCTCGGGCTGATGGTCGTTGAGCGAGACGCCGAAGCGCCGGATCTTCCCCTGCGCCTTGAGGAGCCGCACCGCCTCCAGCCAATCCCCCTGCGTGAGCCAAGCGTCTTCCCAGACGTGGAGCTGCTGCAGGTCGAGGCAGTCCACGCCGAGATTTTTCAAGGAGTACTCGGTCACCTCGATCAAATAGCGGCCGGGAAAGACCTCCTGAACGGGGACGCCGGGCTTGGGCGGCCAGGCGAGGTTCTTCGGCGGGCACTTGGTGGCGATGAAGGGCCGGGTGCCGGTCTCGCGCAGGACGCGGGCGATCAGGCGCTCCGAATGGCCGTGGCCGTAGCCGTGGGCGGTGTCGAGGAAGTTGATGCCGCTCTCAAGCCCCGCTCGCAAGGCCGCCGATGCGGTCGCGTCGTCGCGGGGCCCCCAGTGTCCGCCCATGGCCCAGGTGCCGTGGCCGATCTCCGAGACAAGCGGCCCTCCGCGTCCAAGGGTTCTCAGGCGCATACGCGGCATTTTGGCCCATGGCCCGTACCGAGCAAAGGGATAATTTCGAAGGGATTAAGGAAAGGTGCCGCCGGGCGTCACCGCCGTCGCGCTTTCCGGAACGACCAGGTCAGTGCCGGGGCTCGTCTCGCCGTCGACGGTCTGGGTGATGCGAATGATGTCTCCGGTCTTGCCGGGCACCCGCATGCGGAAGGAGCCGTCCGAGGCGGCGACGACGTTGCGAGGAAGCGTCACGCCCTCTTGGGCGTGGGCGGTGCCAAGCAGCAGGCCGTCCCAAGGCTTGGGGCGATAGGCGACGCTGATATTGGTCCCCGTCACCACCGCCTCGGGGAGGACGGCGCCGGGAGCTCCGAAGATCGCCACGACTCCGGTCGCGTCCGGCCCCTCCAGGGTCATCAGGCTGGAAACGGGCGCCGGGATCCCCAAGGGAGGCGAGGCACCGCCGCAAGCGGAAAGCAGTGCCAGGAAAAACACGACCAAGGATTTTTTCAGCCAAGCTCCCATCATAACGCCTCGTCCTAAATATGAAACGATCCGAGCCCATCCACAAGGGAAACAGTCCGACGCTCCCAAACGATCTTGACCGGCGCTGCCGCCATGCCCTTTGGAAAACCTCCGGGACCCTCGATTATGCCGCGAATCCCGGGGCTTTCCAAAATAAAAGGCCGCGTCCTCCGAAATCGATCAAGGGGCACTCCATACACCTCGACAGAAATCTTATGAACGCGGCCTTTTAATTCTTCCATTTTCGTTCCGGGACTCGAGCTCTCTCCTTCTCTCGTCCCGTCCCCTATCGGCCTTCGGCTTTCGCTTTCGGCCTTCGTGCATCCTCTGACCAGATACTAAAGCAAGCTGGATGCCAAACTTGTTTTTATTTTCGATAAAATAAAATAAATGTTTAATTAATTGAATTTATTAATAAATTTTTTTAAATAATGGTATTGACGATTTCAAATAGACACTGTGTCGAAGTTTAGATATTAAATTTAGATCTTTTTTTAATAATAATTATTATTGAATTTGTTATTTCATTTATTTTTCATAATCATCCTTTCGAAGAGCCGCCGCTTTCTATTCACACTGTCCAACCTCCCCAAGGGGATACATTCCATTTTTTTGGAATAAGATTTCGTCGCGACCGCCGTAGGGGGCCGTTCGCGAACGGCCCCCTACGGATTCGGCAAAGAGCTCACGCTGCATCATTTCACCACGAATCGCCCAAAGCGTGGACAAACCCTAGGTTCGCATGTGCCCGCCGCGGCTCGGTACGGCGGACGCAAAAAAAAAACGAGGACGGTTTCCCGTCCTCGTTTCGGCCTTAAAGCGCGTTTAGAAAGCCTTAGAACAAATTGCACTCGCCGTTCTCGCAGACGAAGCTGCCGCCGTCACCGGTGTTGACCGACACGAAATCGTCGGTGCGCGTGATACTGCCGCCGTCGTCGAAGAACTCGACCGAGCCCTCCTCGCGGGCGCCGGCGTTCTCGCCATTCAGGAAATTCTCCAGAGCCTCGCCCTCATCGGAACCCTGCCCCGAACCGCAGGCGACCGTCCCCAGGGTCAGAGCCAACATCAACGCCATCGAAATCTTCTTTACCCATCCAGCCTTCATGAAACCCTCCTCCTTCATTGGATCCTCGCGGAACCTTTTTGTTTGTGTGTCCCCGGGTCGTCGATCCTGTGATCGCCCTTCCCGGATAGCCTTGCCGCTTATCAAGCAAGGAGAGTGCCAAACGAAAAAAGCCCCGCCCCCCCGGCTTCATTTCTTGTTTAAGATATTGAAATTATTTAATTAATATCCTTAATGGAAATAAAGTGGAATCGGGATGCCCGAGACGAGGGACGCCGGACATCCCATCTTACATCTATTTTTAATAATAATTATTCTAATTTTTAGATTTTAATCTTTTTCGATAATAATCCGCTTGGCTTTTCTCCCGGGACGCCTACACTCCCATTTATGATGCCTGTGCCCGCACTCATCGACGGACATTACCGCGTCCTCTCCACCCTGGGTTCCGGGGCGACCGGGGAAATTTTCGAGGTGGAGGGGCCGGAAGGGCGCGCCGCGCTGAAGCTGTTGCGCCACGAGGTCGAGGGGCTGGCCGACGACGAGCGCATCGCGACCTTCAAGTTCGAGTTCAGCCTGCTGAAGGGCCTCCAGCACCCCAACATCGTCCGCATCTTCGACTTCGGCTACGACACGGCGCTGCGCCGCTTCTATTTCACGCAGGAGCTGATCGCCGGCCGCAGTCTCGACCGCTTCGCCGCCGAGGCGACGCCGGTGCAGATGCGCGAGCTCTTCGTCCAGGCCCTGCAGGGCCTGGCCTATCTCCACGCCCAGGACGTGCTGCACGGGGACCTCAAGCCCGAAAACCTCCTCGTCACCGGCGCCGACCGCGCGGGCCCCCAGCTCAAGATCATCGACTTCGGGATCTCCCATCCCAGCCTCGCCGGCACCGGCGGGACGCCGCCTTACATGGCCCCCGAGAAGATCCTGAAAGAGCCCAGCGACGCGCGCAGCGACCTCTACTCGCTCGCGGTCGTCTTCTACGCGCTGCTCACCGGCGCCAATCCCTTCTTGCAGAAAAACGTCTTCGCGACGCTGCGCGCGCACCTGCATTTCTTTCCGCCCCCCGCGACGGCCCTGCGCAAGGAGGTCGATCCGGTCTGGAGCGCCCTGCTCGACCGCATGCTCGCGAAGAATCCCCGGCAGCGCCTCGCCTCCGCCGAAGACGGACTCCGCTTCCTGGAGACGCAGGGCGAGATCCCCCTAGGCGCCGCGCCGCCCAAGCACCTCCCCGACCATTTCGTCGGCCGCGAGGAGAGCCTCGAGCGGGCGAAGGCCTTTTTGGAGGGCTTGCCGCGGGCCGAGGAGAACCGGGTCCTGCTGGTGACGGGCGAGAAAGGTCTGGGCAAGAGCGCCCTGCTCACCGAGCTGAAATACGACGCGGAGCTGCGCGAGATCGAGGTGGTCGCCCCCGGCGAGGCGGCGCGACGCCGTCCGGCGGTCAGCTTCCTCGGCGCCGAGGCCTTCGCCGCCCACCGCGAGACGGGCGCCCTCGACAAGCTTTTGGCCCAGGCCTCCCTCGTCGTCGCCCTAAGGCCGGAGCAGGAGGCGGATGCCGAAAAGGCCTTCGGCGCGCGGCGGCCGGAACGCCTGCGCCTGCGCCCCCTGAATGCGGGCGAAACCGAGGCCTACCTGCGCGAGGTCACGCGCAATCCGAAGATCCCCGCGCCCCTCCTGCAGGGCCTGCACCAGTGGAGCCGCGGCTATCCCGGCCCGCTGCGCGAGGCGCTGCAGTCCCTCTTGAAAGACCCATTGATCGTCGACAGCTCGGGCAAGTGGCGGCTCGCCGTCTTCGAGGAGGCCGGGCCCGACCTCTCCCGCCTCGATCTTACCGAGGGCGCCCTGGCTCACGCCCTCGAGGGCGAGCTCGGCGCGGATCCCCGACAACACTGGCGCCTCGAGCTGCGACGCGCAGAGGCCCTGGCGCTGCAGGGGAAGTTCGACGCGGCCCTGGCCCTGCTCGCCAAGCTGGAGGGCGAATTGGAGGCGGTCTTCGAGCGCCCCGGACGCCTGCTCGAGCGCGCGCGCCTCCTCGAGGCCCGCGGCTGGATCTACACCAAGCAGCTCCGTTACCAAGAGGCGCGGGCGGACTTCGCCTCCGGGCTCTCCCTGCTGCGGGAATGCGACCCGCCCTCGCCGGTGCTAGAGTTGCGCCTGAGAAACTTCATCGCCTTCCTCGACCTGCAGGAGGGCCGCCTCGCCGAGGCCATCGCCGCCTTCGAGGCAACCGCGGCCCGCGCCGCCGCGCTCGATCCCAAGGAGCGGCGGCGCGTGACCAACAACGAGCTGGCCAACGCCTACCTCGCCGCCGGCCGCGTCTCCGAAGGCATCCGCCAGCTCGAGGCCGACCTCGAATTCTTCGCCGCCCACGCCAACCCCTCCTTCCGCATGAAGGTCGGCTACAACCTGGGCGAGGCCTACCTGAAGGACAAGAACGTCGCCGCAGCGGCCGACGCCTACCTGCGCGTCGCGGAGTTGGCGCGCGGCGAGCGGCATTGGGAATATCTGATCCGCGCCTACAACGGACTGGGCAACGTGCGCTCCCAGCAGCGGCGCCCGCTGGAGTCCCTCGACTACTACCAGCGCAGCCTCTCGCTCGCGGAGTACTTGCGCGACTACATGAGCGCCGCGACGGTCGCCCAAAACCGCGGCGTCCTGCTCAGCGAACTCGGCCGCCTCGACGAGGCGATCCACGACCTCGAGCTCTCCAAGCGGTTGGTCGGCAAGATCCACCCCTCCTCGCACACACGCAGCCTGATGGCGCGGGCCACCCTTGAACTGGGCGAGGTTTATCGCAAGCAGGGAGACTTCGCCAAGGCGCGGGCCGCCTACACCGAGGCGCAGAACCGTTCGGAGGAAGACCCCAACCTCAAGCCGTTCCGCTTCTACCCCATCGCCGCCCTCGCCACCCTGGCCCTGGCGGAGGGGGATTTCGCCGCCTTCCGCGAGCTATCGCCGAAATTGATCTACCTGGCCGAGACCGAGGAGGAAAAAAAGTCGCTGGCGGACCTGCTCGCCCAGGCGCCCGAGGAGCTGCGCCAAGGCCGAGGGCCCGCGCCGCGGGCGGCGGCGAAACGCGGCGATGCGACGGCGATGACCGCGCCGTCCGGCGCCGCCGGCGCCCTGGCCAACATCCTGCGCATCAACCGCGCCCTGCTGACCGAGCACGACCCCCGCTTCCTCTTCCAAAAGATTCTGCAGCACGCCGCCGAGCTCTGCGGCGCCGAGACCGCGCTGCTCTTGGTCGAGGAGGACGGCGGAACGCTGGCCGTGCGCGACGCCTTCAACACCGAAGTCGACGCCGAGCAGATCGAGATCAGCCAGCAGATCGCCCGCAAGGTCCTGACCGGCGGCGCCTCGGTGGTCACCGCCGACGCGCAGGTGGATTCGGGATTCAACCAATTCCAGTCGGTGGTCGCGCTGCACCTGCGCTCGATCGCCTGCGTCCCGATCCGCGCCCACCAAAAGGTGATCGGCCTGCTGTACCTCACGCACCGCTACAAGACCGGCCTCTTCTCCCCGGAAACGCTGGAGCTGCTCGAGGCCTACGGCGACCAGGCGGGGCTGGCCCTGCAGAACCTGCGCTACCTCGAGCAGCTGAAGACCCTCAACGCCCGGCTGCAAAACCGCCTGGAGGAGGCCGAGGAGGAGATCGACCGCCTCAAGACCGACCTGCGCTCGAAGGTGAAGAACCCCTACGCGCGGATCCTGGGCAAGAGCCGCGCCATCGTCGAGATCCTCCAGCTGCTCGACCGGGTGAGCGACACCAACTTGAGCGTCTTGATCCTCGGCGAGACCGGAAGCGGCAAGGAGTTGATCGCCCGTTCGCTGCACGAGCACTCGCGCCGCCGCAAGGGCCCCTTCGTGGCGGTGAACTGCGGCGCTATCCCGGAAAATTTGATGGAAAGCGAGCTGTTCGGCTACAAGGCGGGCGCCTTCACCGGCGCGACGCGCGACAAGCGCGGCTTGTTGGAAGAGGCGAACGGCGGGACGCTCTTCCTGGACGAGATCGCCGAGCTGCCGCTCAACACCCAGGCCAAGCTGCTGCGCGCCCTGCAGGAGCGCGAGATCGTCCGGCTGGGCGACACCAAGGTCCTGACGCTCGACATCCGCATCGTCGCCGCCACCCACCGGCATCTCGAGGGCTGGGTGAAGGAGGGAAAATTCCGCGAGGACCTCTTCTACCGCGTCGCGCAGATGGTCCTCAACCTGCCGGCGCTTCGCGAGCGCAAAGAGGACTTGTTCCTATTGGCGGAGCACTTCCTGGAGCGCGCCGCCCAAGAGCTGAACGCCGGCAAGACGCCGCGCCTCGCCAAGGAATTGATGACCGCGATGGCCGCCTATCACTGGCCGGGCAACGTGCGCGAGCTGGAAAATTTCCTGCGCGCCTCCGCGGCCTTCGCCGAGCGGGGGCTCATCCGCCTGCAGGACCTGCCCGAATTTCTCCGCCGGCGCCTGCAGGAAAAGGGCGCCTCCGCGGAAGCCGCCGCGAAGACCGCCTCCGCGCCGGCCGCTCCTCAGCCGCCCGCCCGCGCCGCCGAGCCGGGCGGTCTCTACCGCCCCGGCTGGACATGGGAACGCTACGAGCAGTCGCTTTACGCCTCGGCCCTGCTGCGCAACGGCATGAACTGCGAGCGCGCCGCGGCGGACCTGGGCGTCGGCGTCGCGACCGTTTACGTGAAGCTCCGCAAGTACGGATTGAAGGCGCGCGCGGCTGAGTTCGCGGACGCGGGCCTCGCCGCGCCGAAGGCCGGCCTCGAGTCGATCAAACGGCAGGTGATTTTGGAGTCCTACCGGCGCAACGGCGAGAGTCCCTACGCGGTGGCGAAAGAGTTGGATATTAATGTCGGCACGGTTTACCGCCAGCTCAACCCCGAAAGGCCCGAAAAAACCAAGCCGCCCCGCTCCTGAAGCCTCCTCGGTCTCTCAAACTGAGAAAATTATCAAAATGAAAATTCTGTTTTTGGCGGGACTCACTTAACCATTCAATATTACTGATATTTTTTATTCCGTTGTTGGACTTCATTTTGCATCTCTTCTGCTTGGGTTGCCGGGGATTCGCCCCAGCCTTCGATTCATCGCAACAGCAGGAGGATTCCAATGAAAGCATGGTTCTCAAAAAATTGGGCGAACCCCATCGTCCCCGCCTTGGTGGTTCTCGCCTTGGTGGCTTGTGGAGGAAAAAAAGGCGGCGGCGAGGCGACCAACGCCGAAGCGCAGGCTAACATCGAGAAAGTCTCGACCGCGGGCGGCGGCTCCGGCCTCGACGTCAAGGATTCCGGCACCGGCAACGACAAGGACATCTGCGACCGGCAAGGCGACGCCTACGCGCGCTTCGCCAACTACACCTACAACTCGCGGGATTACGTCTTCAAGGCCGCCAACGACTTGGGCTTCCATTCTCTCTACCAGGCCAACCCCGCGCAATACACGGCCAAGGACATCGCACTGATGCACACCTATTTCGTCCAAGCCGACAAACGGGTCTACGGCATCCTGAACGCGGAGATCGAAAAAAACATGGTCACCTACCAGCAGGCCGCCCAGGCCGGAGAATGGGCCAAAGTGCAAGCGCGTTACAACAACATGCAAACCATGTTGCAGGCGCGGAAGACGCTCTTCGCCTTCTACGCCAATATCTTCGGGATGAGCGGAGGCATCACCTGGTACGAAGGCAAGGACCTCGACGGGGAAATCGCCGCGGCCATGAAGCCCTATCGCGATTCCGTGACGGCTTCTACCTCATTGACCGCGGTCCAAAAGGCCGAGATCGAATACACCATGGTCGAATCGGCCAAGTTCACGGTTTCTCGGGTGGCCGAAAAGGATTACGTCGTCGCCACGACCTTCAACGCCTCCCGCAAGATGCTCGAGGTTCAGTTGCTCCCGGTCACCGCCGAGACGATGCTCTACGCCAACCACCAGAAGCTGCAGAAGGCCGATTACGCCGTCGTCGAGGAAATGATGAAGGCCAACGAGGTCGCCTACAAGGACATCGAAACCCAATATACGATCCTGAAGGAAAAACAGGCCACGATGGACGCGGTGGAATACCAAAACCAGGTGACCGCGCTGCGTGAGCAATACGTCGCGGTGACGGCGGACAAATACCTCATGGCCACCTTCTTCCGGCCCGAGTTCTCGCGCGCCTCGTTGGTGGAGCGAGAGTCCTTTAATACCGCGCCTTCGGCATCCTCGCAGCTCGAGGCGGTGGAGAAGAAGATCGCGGATGTGAAGGCGAAGCTCGCGAATGCCTCTACCGACTCGGAACGCGCCGCCCTCCAGACGGAGCTGGACTCCCTGAACAAGGAATACGAGCGCCTGCGTTCGGAGGCAGCCAAGGAACAAAGCGCGCCGGCGCCGGCCGCCCCGACCTCCAACGGAGCCAACACCAAAGACTCGTTCAACTTCAACGCCGCTCCGTCGGACAGCATCCGGTTCACCAATACGGACGGCAGCAAAGACTGAAGCTCGGCCCTTTTTCGCGGGGCAAAACCGGCCTTCCCGGAGGGAGGCCGGTTTTTTTCTTCTCTAGCGGGCCGCTTCCCGTTAAAAATCCCGGCATGAAAAACATGCCCCGCGTCCAGGACGCCTTCGACTTCCTCGAAAAAATCGCCCCTGCCTCGCTGGCCGAGGAATGGGATCCCGTCGGGATCCAAGTCGGCAGCCTCAAGGAAGAGCTGCACGGCGTCCTGGTCTCGCTGGACGTGACCGAGACGGCACTCTGGGAGGCGGTGGAGCACGACTGCAACCTGCTGGTCACCCACCACCCGCTCTTCTTCAAGCCCCTCAAGCGCCTCGACGACCGAACGCCCGTCTCGCGCTGCGCGCGGCTCGCCGCCCAGATGGGGGTGAACGTCGTCTCCTTCCACACCAACCTCGACGCGACCGAGCGCGGCTTAAACGACCAATTGGCCGGGCGCCTCGGACTTAAGGCGCTGAAGCCCCTGCTGCCCTCGCGGGACCCGCGCCGCCCGCGCGCCGGCCTGGGCCGGATCGGCAGGGTCGCGAGGACCAACCTCGCCAAATTCGCCGACGCGGTCGGAAAGCGCCTGGCGCTCGAGCACCTGCGCTTCGTCGGCGACCCGAAACGGCCGGTCGAGCGGGTCGCGGTGATGACCGGGAGCGGCGGCGGTTATTTCCAAGAGGCCAAAGCCGCGGGCGCCGACGTCCTGGTCACCGGCGACGTCAAGTATCACCCGGCGCTCGACGCGCTGGCCGAGGGCATCGCCTTGATCGACATCGGGCATTTCGCCGGGGAGATCGGAATGGTCCCGTGGTTGGCCGCGGAGCTGCGGCGCTGGGGACGGCGGCGCGGCTTCGCCAAGCGGATCTTCGCGAGCGAGAGCGGCCGCGACCCCTTTCGCTTCTGGAGCGCGGGGCCCGCCCGATAAAATCCCCTTTGGGAATCCTGAAAAAAAACGTAAACTTGGCCCAGCATGCAAAAATTCCTCACCAATCTGATGGGCAAGGCCGGCAAGGTGGTCGAGAAGGTCGCCTCCGTCGCCAAGCGCGACAAGACGACCAAGCCCAAGAAGACCGGGGTCACCGACGCCGAAGGACAGGATTTCGGATTCATCCAGTGGAACGAGAAGCAGCTGCAGGGCCTGCTGGGCGGCGCCGAGCGCAAAGAGCTCTTCCCGCTCATCCCCGCCCTCAACGGCAAGAAGTGCCTGCACTTAAGCCCCGGTTCCGAAATTTACGTGGAGATGCTCTCGAAGCGCGGCGCCCAGGACATCGTCGAGCTGGACGTCAGCCGCGCCGTCGCCGGCAAGCCCGCGACCCCGGCGCCCTCCGCCTATCCCAAGGCGCGTGGGACCCTCGATCATCTGCCCTTTGCCCCGGAGACCTTCGACTTCCTGGTCTATCCTTCGGCCTTGGCCTGGCGCTCCGACCTGCACAGCCTGGTCCCCGAGGCGGCGCGTTGCCTGCGCGACAATGGGCGCGTGGTCTTCTCGACGATCCATCCCTTTTTCGAGTACCTGATGAACCCGCGCGGCGGTTTCAAGAAGGGCATCGACACCCTCTTCAACACGCTCAAGAAAAACGGCTTCTTCATGGAGGAGATCCGCGAGGGATCTCTCGACGAGGCGATGAAGACGACCAGCCTGCCGCCGAAGCTGGCCGAGGACCTGAAACGCTACCATGGGCTGCCCCTAATCCTGCTGGTCAAGGGCATCCGGCTCGCCAAGAGGAAGGCCGCATGAGCGAAGCGGAATCCAAGCCCCCCGTTCCTGCGGCGCCCGCCGCGCCGGCGGCAGCCGCGGCGAAACCCGGCAAGAAACCCGATGCCATCGAGCAAAAGCTGCTGCAGATGCTGCACAAGCTCCCCGAGATGCCCCCGGCCTTGGGCAGCTACGTTCCCGCCTTGCGCGTCGGCAACCTGCTCTACATCAGCGGCCAGCTTCCGATCTTCAAGAACAGCCTGGGCGCCTACAAGGGCCGTCTCGGCAAAGAGATCACCCTCGAGGCCGCGCAGCGCGGCGCCAAGCAGTGCACCCTGAACGCCCTGGCCCTCGCGAAAAACGAGCTGGGCAGCCTCGAGAAGATCCGCCGCGTGATCAAGCTGACCGGCTTCGTCTCCGGGATGCCCGGCTTCGTCGACCAACCGAAAGTGCTCAACGCCGCCAGCGAACTCTTGGTCGAGCTCTACGGCGAAAACGGCAAGCACACCCGCGTCGCCGTCGGGGTTACCGACCTGCCGATGGGGGCCTGTGTGGAGATTGAGTATTTGTTTGAGGTGCGGTGACAGGGCCCCAAGGGCTTTAGCCAACCCGAATTCACTTCGGGTTGGCGAATCAACGGCCTGCGTGGAGATTGAATATTTATTTGAAGTGAGATGACAGGCCCATTCCACGAATAGGTCAAGGCGCAACGTCCGTAGGGGCCGTTCGCGAACACGCCCCTACGGCGCTGATGGATCTGCACCCTATCGAAAAGACCCCACAACCTAAATCCCCTGCTTCTCGAACATGTATTGGATCTTCCGCACCAGCGAGGCGATGTGGAAGGGCTTGGTGACGTAGTCGTTGGCGCCGTACTCGAGGGCGCGGCGCCGGTCGGCCTGGGAGTCCTTGGCGGAGAGCATCAATACTTGGATGGGGTGCTCGGGGTTGGACTCGCGAATCTGACGGCAGACCTCGATGCCGGACATGCCGGGCATCATGATGTCGAGGATCACGAGGTCGGGAGGGTCCTCGCGGACCTGGTTCAAGGCGGTGAGCCCGTCCACGGCGGTGCGCACGTCGTAGCTCGGGCCGATCAACATCCGTTCCAGGATCTTTCGGATCTGGGGGTCATCGTCCACGACCAAGACCTTGCGTTTGCTTCCCGAAACCTGCTGAATCATAGCGTCCTTGTCCCGATGCCCCGTGTAAAACTAAAACCGCCGCCGCGCAAAGTCAAACCGTCCTCGACAAATTCTCAGCCGCCCCCGTGCTTTCCCGGCTTGGAAAGCCGGGAGCGGTCTCAGCAACCTGTCGGCGGGGCCCCTTTCCCTAGACGCCGCCCCCCTCCCGGCGCCACAAGGCCTCGTTAAAAGCCCTCCCATCGTTTAAAAAATTCGTAACGCACTGCATAAACAATATCATTGACTTTGCCGGGACCATCCGCCATTTAGCCCGCCGAATCCGTCCTCTGGGGCACCGGGACGCCTAGAGGATGGGCTTTTGGAGCTAAACACAGGAAATATATAAAAAACTTGACCTATAATTATATATAAATTAAGTTCCATTTCACTTAAATTAAGTTTAAGTGATAGCACCTTAAGCCCGGCGCTGGACCCGTCGGGCCCCGAAAACAATCAAACGCATCCGGGTTTGGGAATACCTCTAGCACGGCTCTACCCAAAATCCGCGGCGTGACCTGGGAAATCCTTCTTCCAGCGAGGAGAAAGAGATGAAAAAACTAGTCGCATCCGGCCTAGCCTATGCCCTGACCGTGTTTTACCTGAGCGCCCCGACCCTCGCCGCCGAATCCAAGGCGGGCGGCGTCGAGTTCAGCGGCAACGTCGACGTGGTCACCGGCTGGCAGCACGACGACGGCGCCAGTACGGACGGCCCCACCGGCGTCTTCCCCGGCCAAGCGGGCGGCAGTTGCTCCTTCGGCGCCGGCGGCCTCGGCTGCAACGCGGCGGACGGCGCGGGCTCCGGTAGCGGCCAGCTGGGCGACTTCCGCGGACTGGCTCGGCCCAGCCGAGACACCTTCAATTTTTATCTCGACCAAGTCGAACTCGACATCCAGAAGAGCTTCGGCGAGAACATCCGCATCCGCGCCGATCTCGACTTCGGCCGCTTCCTGAGCGGCAGCGGACGCAACACGCAGGCGGGCTCCAACTTCAACCTCGAGCAAGGCTACGTCACCGCCAACATCGCCATGGGCAACGGCATGGAGCTGCTCTTCGGCCGCTTTAACGCGCCGATCGGGCTCGAGTCCGTCGACCGCGCCGACAACACCGCGGTCTCCTTCTCCAACGTCTACCGCTACCTCCGGCCGCACAACCTGACGGGCGTGAAGCTGTACTACGCCTTCAACGCGACCTTCGACTGGAGCCTCTACGTCGTCAACAATCTGGCCGATGTGATCAGCACCACGGTCGGCACGGACAGCGCCATCCCCTCCTACGGCACGCGTTTCGGCTTCACCTGGGGCGGCGAAGGCCGTGAAAACACCATCGGGCTGAGCTACGCCGGCGGCCCCGAGCAATTCGGCAACAACGCGCACCTGACGCACATCCTCGATCTCGATTTCAATTTTCACATCGGCGAAAAGATCACGATCGGCGGCGAGGGCATCTACCGGCAGGACAACATCACCGGCGCCTTCGCCGGTTTCCCCAACAGCAAGGGATTGGGCGGCTTCCTGATCCTGGGCTTCGCGCCCAGCGACACCTGGAACCTCTACTTCCGCTACGGCTACCTGCACGACATCAACCCAATGGGCGCCTACACCGGCCTCGACCAGCAGATCCACGACTTCAGCCTGGGCGCCGGTTATCAGATCACCGACGGCGCGAAGCTGAAGTTCGAATACCGGCTCGATTTGCATAACTACAGCGCGGCCACTGCGGCGGCCCTGACCGGAGGCGACCGCAGCGCGCTGCAAAACGCGATCGCGGCGGAGTTCGCCTATAACTTTTAGTTCTTTGAAACGGAGGATTTTCTTAGGCGCCTTTTCTTGCCCGAGGTTTCGGCAAATGCCCAAGCTTCAGGCAATCGCAGCCGGACCAAGGACAGATGCAAGCCCATTAAGGGTCGAATATCGAAGCAAGATTTCGTTCCCGGCCCTGGTATGAGGCTTGCAACCTAAGTCAAGGAAATCCCTGGATATTTTTGTACAAAACCCACAGGTTTCGTGGCGCATTTGAACCTCGACATCCTGGAGAAAAGAAGGAGATGAACATGAAAAAACTAGCTATCGCGGCCAGTCTGTTCGCGCTCAGCGTCAGTCTGCCGGCCCACGCCGAGGAGTCCAAGGCGGGCGGGGTAGAGTTCAGCGGTAACGTCGATATCGTCACCGGCTGGCAGCACGACGACGGTGCGGCCATCGGCGACGTCAGCGGCGGGCTGCGCGACTTCCGCGGAGCCACCGCTCCGAGTCGCGACACTTTCAACTTTTACGTGGATCAAGTCGAGCTCGACATCCAAAAGAGCTTCGGCGAAAAGATCCGCCTGCGCGCCGACCTCGATTTCGGCCGTTTCCTCTCGGGCAGCGGACGCAACACCGACAGCGGCGTCGTCGGCAGCAACTTCGAGCTCGAGCAGGGCTACGTCACCCTGGGCGTCCTGGGCGGCGAGTTCCTGATCGGCCGGTTCAACGTTCCGATCGGCTACTACCTGGTCGACCGGGCCGACAACCCCACGATCTCCTTCCCCAACTCGTATAACTTCCTCACCCCGGTCAACGCGACGGGCGCGAAGATGTACTGGGCCTTCGGGGACAATTTCGACATGCACCTCTACCTGGTCAACCAGCTCTTCGACTGTATCATCGTCGGTGCGCCTTGCTTGACCGGCGCTCGTCTCCCCGTCCCGCCCGCCGGTGGCGCCATTGCCGCGGGCGACAGCGCGATTCCCTCCTGGGGTACCCGCTTCGGCTACAACTGGGGCGAAGAGGGCAAAAAGAGCACCTTGGGCCTGAGCTACGCGGGCGGTCCGGAGCAAGCCGGCAACAACGCGCACTTGACCCACATCATCGACCTCGATTTCGCGATCAAGTTCACCGAGCAGCTCCTGTTCGCGGGTGAGTTCACCTACGCCCAGCAGAATAATCTCCCGACGGTCCTCGGCCCCAACGCCAAGTCCATCGCCGGCTACTTCGTGCTGGACTACGGTCTGAGCGACATCTGGGACATCTTCTTCAGCTACGGCTACTTTCACGACTTCCAAGGCGAGTTCAGCGGAGCCGACCAGCAGATCCACAACTTCATCCTCGGCGCGGGCTATCAGATCACCGACGGCGCGAAGATGAAGCTGGAATACCGGATGGACCTCCACCACTACGCGGCAGTCCAGCCCGGTCTGCAGCCTCGCAACGTGCTGATCAACCCGGCCAGCGGCGACCGCACCTCGCTGTCGCACGCCTTGGCGGCGGAGTTCGCTTACAACTTCTAGAATCGCGTTCTTGAAATTGGAAACCCCGGTTCCGCTCCGCGGAGCCGGGGTTTTTTTATGCTTAACCGCTGGCGACGCCTTGCACGGATCGACGGCAAATGCCGCGAAGTTAAGCATCCCCGCCTGGGATCCGAAATCCAGCCCCCGGTCTAAACAGACGAAATCCCACGTTTTTTTCCGAAGATGGTCCTGGCACCTCCGTTGCAATTTCTCCGGCCGGGGGAATTGCGTGGAGTGCGTGCCTGAGCCGTTTGACGTCGTGTCGAAAACCCACAGGGCGCCGCATTGCAAAGCCCTCTAGGAGTTCACGACATGACACCACCGGTTTCGACAACGACTCATCCCGCATCGGCGCCCGCATCGGCGCCGGCGGCAACGACGGGGAATTCCGTGCCTCCCTATCGCCTGCAATTGAGCGGCGGCTACACCTCGATCGCCTTGGGCGGCGGGGCGCCGACCTACTCCGGCGGCCTCTTTCAGACCCAGGTCGGGCAGGCCTTCCACGTGGATCCGCGCAACGCCTTCTTCCTCAACGGCGTCTTTCGCCTGGGCACGCTCAGCGACAGCTCGGGCCACGACGTCTCCCTCGTGCACTTCGGCCTGGAGGGCGGCTACGAGGGATGGATCGCGCCGGAAATTCTCTCGGCCTTCGTCTACGGCGGCATCGGCACCAACGTCCTCTACTCCCAGCAATTCGGCGTCGCCCCCTCGGTGACGCGGGCCCTCGACAACCAATCGATGCTGGCGCTCACGCTCGGCGGCGGTTTCTCCCTGGGCCGCGGCATCTTCGTGCTTTCCGGCGGATTTCAGCCCAACTTCGGCCTCAGCGTTCCGGAGACGCCGGACTCCTTCGGCGGCCGCGGCTACAACCCCATAGGCTGGTTCGTGATGGGCGGGCTCGATCTCGCTCGGTTCGCGGATTGGGCCGGGGCCCGCTTTCCGCAGGGGACCTCGATCGGCCAGTTCGTCCGCGGCATCACGCCCGGCGTCCTCCTCGACACCGCCTACACCCTGAACCTCGGGGCGCCGCGCAGCGGCGAGAACGCCCTTCGGATTTTCGACACGCGGGCCGACCGGCCGATGTTCAACTACCTCGAATTTTCCCTCGACCGGCCCGTCGACGCGGAAAACCCCTTCGGCTTCCGCTTCGATTTCGGCGTGGGCGAGAATTCCCGCATCGCGCGCTCGCGCTCCTCGTTCAGCGGCGACTGGTACGACCTGCAGCAGGTCTACGCGCGGCTGCGCCTGCCGATCGGCAACGGGCTCACCCTGCGCGGCGGAAAGTTCGCGACGCTGATCGGCACCGAGGTCATCGAGAGCCTGGGCAACAACCACATCAGTCACTCCTGGCAGTTCGGCTTGGGCGAGCCCTTCACGCACCTGGGTGTCTTGGCCGAATACCCGATCATCCAGGACCGCCTGACCGCGACGACCGGAATCATCAACGGCTGGGACAACGTCCTGGACCGTTCGGCGGGAATCGGCTGGTTGGGCGCCCTGTCCGGCAATCCGACGCCTTGGCTGACGCTCTCCGGTTCCGGGACCGTCGGTTCGGAAAGCGGCCGGCTGCGCAGTATCCTCGACTTCATCGCCGCGGTGAAAGTCAACGACTCGGCGGCGACGCAAGGAGGCTTCGACCGCTTCACGGCATCCGCAACCTACGATTGGGGTCACGAGGGCGAGGGCGCGGGGCAAGCCGAGACGAATTGGCACTCCTTCGCCTTGACTGGCAGGGTCAATTTCCTCTCCCAGGTCGGATTCGCCCAGGGCTTCGAGGTCTTTGTCGATCCCGACGGCGCCCGCACCGGCGCCCCGCAGACCATGTGGTCGACGCGCTCGACCCTGCACGTCTCGCCCTTGACCGGGGTGGATATCCCGGCCCTACGCGGCCTGCGCCTGCGCGCGGAATACCGCCACGACAGCTCGTCGGCGCCCAGCTTCTTCCGAGGCGCCTTGCCGGCCGCCTCGCAAGACACCTTCGGCTTCGGCGTCGGCTACGTCTACTGACCCGAGAAGGAATTCCTCTCCAAAAGAGGGATGCACAACAAGCACGGAAGGCCCTCCTGGGAAACCAGGGGGGCCTTTTTTCGATAATGGCGAGCATCCCCACACCTCCCTTGAGCCCCCCTTCCCTTTCTGAGACAATTACTCTTACTGCGACGGTTTTGGCGAAGGAGGTCTCATGCGGCGGCGTTTTCCCCTCATCCCGTTTTTTATCCTATTCCTCCACGCGCTTCCGCTCCATGCCTTGGACCCGTCGCAACCCGGATTTCACGCGGCTTTGCTGAAGATTTGCACGAGCGGCCTGGGGCAGCAGGGGGTCAAAATTTGTGACACGGCGCTGCAATTCTGCATGAACAAGACCTATGAGTGTTACAAGGAAGCCAACTGCTCGCTCACCAACACGAACCCGCCTCGCCTCGATTGCGAAGGCGGAGTCGGCGGCTGCACCGACGTCACGCCCTACGTTCTGGAATTTCGAGGCAAAGGCCATCCTTGCGAGGACTTGGAAATCAACGTCGCGGAAGCGGGATGCGGAAACGCCGTCACCGAACTCTTGGAAACCTGCGACATCGCCAACCTCGCCGACAAAGTTGGTTGCCCCGCCGATTGCGGCGTGCCGCTCGGAACCAAATGTTGGAATGGGGAGCTGGATGCCGGCGAAGAATGCGACGCGGGCCCGGAAAACGGCAAGCTCAGCGCCGGCTGCGACCTCGAGTGCAAGATCATCGTGGCGCCTTCGGCCGGCGCCGCCGGCGGAGTTTCGGACAGCAAAATCGTCGGCGGCAATTCTCCGAACGGATCCGTCCCCTCCGAAGTCATCCATCCCGTCGTCGATGAGGACCTGCCGCGCGAGGCAGCGAACTCGGCTCAAGGGCCAGGCCGGCCCGCCGCTTCTTGCTCGCTGAAGGCCGAAAATTAAGATAAGCGGTTTTGCCCCGATATTTTCCCTTGCATTCGTCAATTTTAAGCCCCTAGATTTTTCCGATGCCCCTATTCCTCACATTCGAAGGCGGCGAAGGCAGCGGCAAGACCACGCAGATTCAGCGCCTGGCCGAGGCCCTGCAAAAACGCGGGTTGCCCTGCGTCCTGACCCGAGAGCCGGGGGGCACCGAGATCGGCGCCGAGATCCGCAAGATCCTGCTCGACAGCAAAAATAGCCGGCTCGGCCCCCTGGCCGAGCTGATGCTCTACGCCGCCGACCGCGCCCAGCACCTCGGCGAGACGATTCGCCCCGCCCTGCGCGCGGGCAAAACGGTGCTCTGCGACCGCTTCGCCGACGCGACCGTCGCCTACCAGGGCTTCGGGCGCGGCCTCGATCTGCAACTGATCTCCGAGCTCAACGAGCTCGCCACCGGCGGACTGAAACCCGACCGCACCTTCCTGCTCGACCTCCCCGTCGAAATCGGCTTGGCCCGAGCCAAGGCGCGGTTGGCAAGGCAAAAGAGCTCGGAGGGGCGCTTCGAGGCCGAGGCCCACGCCTTCCACGAGAAGGTCCGCCAAGGCTACCTGCGCCTCAGCCAAGAAGAGCCCGGGCGCTTCCGCGTCGTCGACGCCACCCTCGACGTCGAGGCGATCCACCGCAAGATCCTGCAGGAAGTCGAGCCGCTCGTGGAGGCCAAGCCATGAGCGACCTGCCCTTCCTCGCGCACCGCGAGACCTATCGGCGGCTCGACCAGATGCGCCTCGCGGGTCGCCTGCCCCACGGCTTGATCTTTCTCGGACCGGAGGGCGTCGGCAAGCGGCTCGTCGCGCGCCATCTCGCGAAAGCCTTGCTCTGCGAAAAGGAATCCGAGGCCCCCTGCGGCGCCTGCCGCTCCTGCCAGCAGGCGGCGACGGACCAGCACCCCGACCTGTGGAGCCTCGAGCCCGAGGGCGGTCGCATCAAGATCGACGCGATCCGCGAGCTGAAGAAAAGCCTGAATCTCCCTCCGCTGGTGTCGAAGCTCCGCGTCGTCCTGATCGCCGAGGCCCACGCCCTCAACGCGGCCGCGGCGAACGCCCTGCTGAAGACCCTCGAGGAGCCGCCGCCCGCCACCTACTTCCTGCTCGCCAGCCACGCGGCGGGCTGGGTGCCGCGCACCATCCTCTCGCGCTGCCAGAAGGTCCGCTTCTCCCCGCTTCCGGACTCGGCCTTGGCCGAAATCCTCCGCGCCCAAGGCAAGGCCCTCGACCCGAGCCGCCTGCGCCTGGCCCACGGCTCCGCGCGCCTCGCCCTGCTCTTGAGCGAGGCGCCCGAAGAATGGCCGGATTTGGAAAGGCTGTGGGGCGAGGCCGAGCCCCTGGGCCTCGACGAGGCCTACGCCTTGGGCCAAAGCCTGAACGAGGCGGAGCGCCTGACGCCCTACCTCGAGAGCCTGCTGCTCGAATCCCACCGCCGCCTCTGCGCCGAGGCCTCCCCCGAGCGCCGCTTCGCGCTGCTGACCTTCGCGGAGAGAATCCTAGAGTTCCGCCGCGAAATGCGGCAGAATGCCAATCCCAAGCTGCATCTGCCGCGCCTGCTGATGTTTTTCAAAGAGCCGCTCGAAAGCCGACTATGACCCGTTTCTACCTGACCACCGCCATCGACTACGTCAACTCCGTTCCCCACTTGGGCACCGCCTACGAGAAGATCGGCGCCGACGCCCTCGCCCGCTTCCAGCGCCTGGAGGGCCGAGAGGTGCACTTTCAGATGGGCAACGACGAGCATTCCACCAACGTGCTCAAGGCGGCCCGCGAGAAGGGCCTCGAGCCGAAGGCCTACTGCGACGAGATGCGCGGCAAGTTCACCGAGATCTGGAACAAGCTGGGCATCGGCTACGACGACTTCATCCAGACCAGCGAGCCGCGGCACCACAAGGCCACGCAAAAGCTCTTCGATGCCATCTTGAAGACGGGCGACATCTATGAGGACCTCTACGAGGGCTGGTACTGCGAGTCCTGCGAGGCCTTCTACACCGAGAAGGACCTGGTCGAGGGGCTTTGCCCCCATCACAAGACCAAGCCGAAGTGGCTCAGCGAGAAGAATTTCTTCTTCAAGCTCTCCAAGTACCAGCAGCCGCTGCTCGACCACATCGCCGCGCACCCCGAGTTCATCTTGCCCGAGATTCGCCGCAACGAGATCGTCAGCCTGATCAAGGGCGGGCTGCAGAACGTCTCGGTCTCGCGCTCCGGCTTCGAGTGGGGGATCCCGCTGCCGAACGACGCGGGCCACGTGGTCTACGTCTGGTTCGACGCCCTGATCAACTACCTGACGGCGGTGGGCTACGCGGACGACCCGGCCCGCTTCGAAAAGTGGTGGCCGGCCGACCTTCACGTCATCGGCAAGGACATCACCCGCTTCCACTGCGTGATCTGGCCCGCCATGCTGATGAGCGCCGGCCTGCCGCTGCCCAAGACGGTCTTCGGCCACGGCTTCGTGTATTTGAAAGGCGAGAAGATGAGCAAGAGCCTGGGCAACGTCGTCACGCCGCTGGACGTGGCCGACGTCTACGGGCCGGACGCCCTGCGCTACTACCTGCTGCGCGGCTCCAGCTTCGGCGCCGACGGCAACTTCACCTGGGAAGACTTCATCACGCGCTACAACGCCGACCTGGCGAACGACCTGGGCAACGTCCTCAACCGTTCGATGGGGATGGCGAAGAAGTACTTCAACGGCCTGCTCAAGCCCGGCGAGGCCGCGGAGGCCGACAAGCCGCTGATCTCGAAGGCCGGCGAGACCGGCAAGAAGGTGCGCCAGGCGATGGATTACCTGCAGGGAGATATCCAGTGCCACCTGGCCCTCGAGGCGATCTGGGACCTAATCGGCGCGGTCGACAAATACATCGACAGCAGCGCGCCCTGGACGCTCAAGAAGGAAGGCAAGGAGGCCCGCCTCGCGCAGGTGCTCTACAACGTCTTCAATTGCCTGAGGCTGATCGGGATGTGGGTCGCGCCCTTCCTGCCCTTCACCGGCGAGAAGATCTACGCCCAGCTGCGGCTGCCCTTCCCCAAGACCTTCGCGGAGGGCGCGCCGTGGACGGCGATGCCGGCTTCGCACCAGCTGGGCGAAGCCTCGCCGCTTTTCCCTAGGATCGAAACCGAGCCCCGGCCCTAGCGCCCGAAGCCGTGCCGATGCACCGGCGCCTCGCCCGTCGAGTCGACCACGTCGATCATGTGGCCGGACTGCTGCTCCCACTTCTGCAGGGCCTTCTCGAGGATGGGCTGGTTGAGCGACCAGAGCTCTTGATTCTCGCCTTCGAGCACCACGGTCGAAAAGAGGTGGTAGCTGATCGAAAAATTCTGGAATCCCGTCTCGTCGGGACCGCCCCAGACGATGAAGCTGCAGGGCTCTTGGATCTGCAGGCGCACCGGATTGTCGGTCTGGAAGGAGGTGCGCAGGAAACCGACGATGTTGAGGTTGAGGCGGAAGGTCCAGAGCGGCTCTTTGAGATTTTTCATCACCAGCATCAGCTCGTCCAAGAAGGTCTGCTGGTCGAGGCCGGTCTTCTGAATGTGCTGGGTGGCGTCGTAGGTGATGATCTCCATCGAGTCGGGCATCACCAGACCGAAGAAGGCGCGCAGGAAATTAAAAACCTGCTCGAAGAACCAGACATTGGTCTCTTCGGGGCTGAGCGCGGTGAAGTTCATGTTGGAATTGAAGCCCCAGGCGCCCACCACCTGGTTGCGCTCCCAACTGGTCTCAAGAAATTCATCAAAGTTTTTCAGCATATTTTCCGGCTACCTTAACAAAAAACCGGGAACAGGCACAGCGAACAAACCATGCCGCTCCATGGGAAAGGTGAGCGACCTCCCCAAAACCCACCGCAAAATACTTAGCTAACCGGCCGAATAATATGAAGAAAATAATTTGGAGCGTTTAGGGAACTTCTCCCACTTCCAGGCTTTTCCAAAAGGCGGCGACATAGGGATTAGAATCGGGAAGTCCCGAACCCGCCGGAACGGCCCCTCCCAGGATCTCGAGGCGCCCTCTAAACCCAAGGCGGCTCAGTCGCCGGCCAAAAACGTCCAGATATCCTTCCCAAGCGCGACAGTCGATGGAGTTGGTCTCGGTGAACGCGCGTCCGTCGGCATGGACCCGCGAACGACGTGGATGGCTGTGATAGGCGTGAACCTTCACCGGCGCATTTCCTCCGCTTAAGTGGGGATGAACCGCGTCCATCAATAACTGTAGCGCCCGGTTTTTCGCCGCGGGGTTTTCCACTCGAAAGGGATTTCGCGAATGGATGAGGGAGGAATGTAAAACCGTGCCGTCCGCCAGTTCCAAGGCGAAAAACTCCTGCTCAAAGTCCTTCGTAGCGGAACTCTTCATTAACTCCGATATCCTTCGCTGTATCGCGGAGGGAAGACCGGCAGCGGGAATCTGATTCACCTGCGATCGGTATCTTTGAAAATCGCTCGCGAAGATGGCGGCTTCCTCCGGGGTTCTCCCATTCAAGGGAAGAAGCGCCGGAGGCGGTTCCGCTTCGCATGCGGCGCGAATGCGCCGAGGTGACGGGGCCTCGCCCGAGGCTGGAACGATGGAATTTTCCGGAGGCCGGCGAATCGATGCCATGGTCAGCATCCCCAGGCCTAAGGGAGTTCCATCGAAACTGGGAAATCGAATGTCCCAGGCCGCGAAACTCGCGGAAGGCTTGTACGCGGCCCCGGCAAAGGCAGGGACCCCTCCGGGAAAATCAAATCCATAGACCCGAGGGGTGAACTTCACCCGGCTCGCCTGCCGAAATAAATTTCGCCCGCCCCTGCCTAGGTCTCTTGCACCCATCGCAAGCAAACCGCCGGTCCCCAGCACCATCGTCACCTCTTGAGCGATCTGGAAGGAGTCCTGCTCCAACAAGGAGCCGGAGCGCCAACGATCCAGTGCCTGAACGACGGAACGGGCGCCTTCCCACATGCCCGCGACCGGATGGCGCACCAACTCCACCAAGCCCGCCCCAAGCCCTCGGTTAGCCGTCGCGCGAGCGACGTCGATCGCCCATTGGTTCAATCCGATCGGCAAACCGCCCAAGAGCTGGGCGACGCCCAGTGAGGCGCCCGCGACGCCTTGGACCCACTCATCGCGATGCCGAAAGTAATCATGGGCGATCTGGGTCGTCTCGCGCATGGCCTCGGCGTAGCCTTGGGCAAGGCTGCGCTGCCGCCAATAATCACGGGCGAACCGCATGGACTCTTGGGCTTGTCGGGTGAAGTCTCTAAGGAAACCGGGGATCTGCATAGGGCACCGAATAAAGGCGCCCTTAGGCGAAATTATCGAGAAATTTCGAGTTTGGTTGCTTATTGCCGAGGCTCAAAACCGCCCCAGTTCTTTCCAGGCCTCGACCGTCCGCAGCGATTCGGACAAGCGCTCCAAAATGCGATGCAAGCCCTCCGCATCGGAAAATTCCACGCGAAGCGTGAAGATCTTACCCTCGAAGTTTTGCGGGGGTTGGACGCGTACGCCGGAAGGCAAAGACAGGCCTTTTTGCCACACTTCGAAGGCCGATTCGTGGGCGTGGCGTTGAGGGTGGAGCCGTCGATCGGCGGCATCGCGAAGGCGCCGGCCCAATTCCTTGGAAGTGAGGTCCTTAGCCGAGACCTCATCCAGCAGCTCGGCGAGCAGTGCGGCGGCGTCTTTACCGGTCTTGGCCTTCAGGTCGGAGACTTGTTCGAGGAATTGCAGGGCCAGGTTGATGCCGACGGGCTTGTCTTTCAGCCATGCGCCCAGGGCCTGGGCTTCGGGAGGCGAGAATCGCTTGAGGCGTCGCTCGACGGTCTTGAGGTAATCGTCCATGGCCCCTATTTAAAGGAAGCCCGGAGCGATGCAAAGCGGGTTTCGGGATTACAGCGAGTAGAGGGTCCTGCGCAGGCGTTTCATTTCCTGCTTTTCGCGTTTACGGATGGAATCGGAGAAAAGATACAAGCCAATGGCGGCCACGAAGGCGATGCTGATCATGACGGTAACTCCCTAAATACCCAAGCATTTCCCCATCCTCATCGTTATAGGTTATCGGCCGAACCGGGTCCAAGTTGCGTACAGAAGAAGGGCACTTAAATATTGACAGCGGGCCGCCAAACCCCTAATCGGGGGCAGGCCCATGCGGAATAAGCCGGCGGAACAGCCCGATAAGTTCATGAAAGCCGCGCTGGCCCTGGCTCGCCGGGCCGAGGCCGCCGGCGAGGTGCCGATCGGCGCGGTGGTGGTCAGCGAGGGAAAGATCGTCGGCCGGGGCTATAATCTTCGCGAGACCCGTCGGAGGCCCACGGCCCACGCCGAGCTCCTGGCGATCGAAGCGGCGGCCCGCAAGCTGGCGCGCTGGCGACTGGAGGGCACGACTTTATATGTGACCTTGGAGCCCTGCCTGATGTGTTGGGGTGCCATCGTCCTGGCCCGAATTCCGAAGGTGGTCTTCGGGGCCAGGGATCCCAAGGCGGGGGTCTGCGGGTCGATCTTGTCCTTGCAGGACGAGCGCCGCTTCAACCACCACCCCCAAGTTTCCGGCGGCATGATGGAAGGGGAATGCGGCGCGATCTTAAGCGAATTTTTTAAGCGGTTGAGGAAAGAAAAGAAGCGGGGTAAAAAGTAGGGTTGTCTGAATCCGAAGCGGCTCTGCGCAATAATAATGGTTCCCCACAACCTTAACCGCTGGGGGTTGAAGGGGGAGCGCGGATGCGCCCCCTGGGCTTTAGCGAGCCCGGACTTGCTCCGGGCTCGCGAATGGAGAGGTGACCGAGTGGTTGAAGGTGCTCGCCTCGAAAGCGAGTGTACCTTAACGGGTACCGTGGGTTCGAATCCCACCCTCTCCGCAGAAAAAAATTGGATCAAGGAATTAAGGAAAAGAGACAAATCCCCCTACCTTACCGATGGGGGTGAGGGGGGAGGCGGAACCGCCCCCCGGGCTTTAGCCGACCCGAATTTACTTCGGGTCGGCGAATAGGAGAGGTGACCGAGTGGTTGAAGGTGCACGCCTGGAACGCGTGTGTGCGGGAAACCGTACCGTGGGTTCGAATCCCACCCTCTCCGCCATTTCTAAAAATATCCAAATAAACAGTACCCTGACCGCTGGTGGTTGAAGGGGGAGCGCGGATGCGCCCCCTGGGCTTAGGCCCGGTAGGCTTGGCCTACCGGGCCTAATCGAAGCTTCCGGTCGAAGAGCTCCCGCTCTAAGGCGCACATTTCACAGATCTCCGGCGACGAGTCGGAATATTCCGAAATCGGGTCCCCGCAGCTGGCGCAGATAGCCCCGGCCTCGGCCGCCGCGCGCTCCTCGGACTTGTCGCGCCCCTCTCCGCCGACCAGAAATTTCACCGCCTCGGCGACCACGCCAGGATCGCGCAGGATGCGCCGGTGGCCCAAACCCTCGGTCATCGTGAGGCGACCGTTCGGAACCGAGTGCGCGACCGCCGCGCCGTCGTACCAAAGGACCTCCGCGTCGGCGCGGTCGTGGATCACCAGCAGCGGCATGCGGACGGCCGGCCCCAGGATCCGCGTGTTGAGGCGATCGAAACGGACGTTCAATCGCCGCTCGGCGCGGCGCCGCATCGCCTCCACCACCTTCCGCGGCAGTCTCAGCATGCGGCCGAAGCGATAGACCCATTCCAAGGCGTCCGCCGGCGGGGCCACATACACCGCCCGGCCCACCGCCAGGCCCTGGGCAATCGCCAGCGAGGCCGCGGCCCCGCCCATCGAATGCGTGACGAGGACCTCCACCGGCCCCAACCTCCCGGCCACCGCGTTTAAGGAGGCCGCAAACTCCGGCAATGAGCTGGTCCGTCCCTCGGAATGGCCGTGCGCCGGCGCGTCGAAAGCCACGACCGAATAGCCCGCCCCGCGCAGCGGCTCCACGAAGGGCAGCATCTGCGCCGCACTACCGCCCCAACCGTGAACCAACAATGCCGTCGGTCCATCGCCCCAGCGCCAGGCGACGACCCGCCGGCCGCCATACTCAAACTGGCAGCGCCGCGCCGAGGCGAGCATCCTTGCCTCTCCCTCCGACTCCGGGCGCCGAGGCACCGAAAAAAACAGTCGCTCGGCCAGGGCCGCCGCAAGGTCGGTGGAAATACGGGCCATGCCCGATATTAAAAATCGATAGAATCGCGGAATTGGAAATCGAACGTTCGTGCTATTTTTGGGGCGCATAACGGGCTCCTTTCCAGCCGCCCCGGGCGGCTTAAGCCTTGGCTCTTTGCATCAGGGATTCAAAGGCGGTCTCCGCCCGGCGGTCGGCCTTCGGGTCGTTCAGCAGCCGAACGGAATAATGATAGGCCAACATGAGGCCGTAAAGCTCGTAGACGAATTGCTCCGGATCCACCCGGCGGTGAAAATGTCCCTCGGCGATCGCGCTGCGCACGACGCCGGCCAGGGTCTCCAGCCAATCCTTCTGCTGGCTCACCAATAGGTCGCGCGCGGGGCCGGGGCGGTCGTCCAGCTCGGTCGCGGCCGCGACGAAGAAACACCCGCCCGCCATGCGGCTTTCCTTGGGCCAACGCCGCCAGCGATCGAAGATCGCCCGCAGCCGAGGCTCGCCGCGCGGGGCCTTGAGCGCGGGGCGAATCACGGTCTCGGTGAAGCGCTCGGCCGCGTGTTCCAGCACCTTCATCTGGAGGCCTTGCAGGGACTTGAAATGCGCGAAGAGGCCGCTCTTGGAGAGGTCGAGGTCCTCGGCCAAGCGGCCGAAGCTAAGACCCTCCAGGCCGACTTGGCTGGCCAGGGCCGTCGCGTGTTCCAGGATCAACTGTCGGGTGATGTCGCCTTTTTGGATCATGTTCCTTTTTTAGCACGATCGTTCTATTTTTCCAGAGATAAAAATCGCTTAGGGGCCGTTCTTTCGGGGATCCGTTTAATTCCTTAAGGATGGAGAGGGCTTAGCCCGCGAGCTCGAGTTGGATTTTTTTCGACAACCCCGCCGTGGAAGCGCCGAGAATCTCCCGCTCGGGAAGCCTGGAGGGGTCATGAGAAAAATAAACGTCGGCGGCGAACCGCACCGATTCCCCCAAGCCAAAGGCCTGGGCGCCGCGCCGCCTCCCATCGCCCCTCTCCCGCCCCCGTCCCCATTACCTGCCGCTTCCTTTGCCCGCCCGCACGCGGCGCCGCCGGAATGGGCACCGCCTCGACCCGCGCGGCATTTCAGTTTCGGACATCCCGGCTTCGCCCCGGAGTGGGGGCGCGTCACGCGCGGCTTCGACGCGACGCCGGAGCGGCGCGAATGGCAGGCCGAACAGATCCTGCGCCGCCTCGGCCACTGGCCGCCGCCCGAGGGCGAGGTTTACGTGATCCAGATCGACCAAGACAGCCCGCCGCCCCCGCCGCCGGCGCCCACGCACGGCCTGCCGGCCGCGGGGCTCCGCGCTCAAGCCGAGGCGCGTCGCCGCGCGATCGAGGCGCTCAACGCCTACCTCACCGCCTTCACGGGGCAAACCGTCGCGTTTCGCGCGGAGCGGCGGGACGGTCGTCTGGCACTGACGGAGTTGAATCCCAACGGCCCGCTGCGCTCCGCCTCGCACCCTGGACAACTGGATCCGGCGGGGCAGGCCAGCTGCAACGGCAGGATCTGCGGCATGGCCTGGCTGCGCAGCGGAATTTATCCCTACAAGACGGGCCTGTCGGGGGTCTTCAATCCGGTGCAGGATTCGTTGATGGATGTGGCGCGGGACATGAATTTCGACGGGGCCGTCGACCGCCGGGAGTCGGCGTTATCGGCCCGGGCGCACGGCTTCGCCATCCAAATTCACGCCGGATTCCCAGGCTCGCCGCGCAGCGTGGGCTGCCAGACCCTGCCCCCGCCGGACTTCGCGGCCTTACAAAAGATCGTCGCCGATACCGGCGCGCCGACATTTTCTTACGTGCTGGTCCGGCGCCCCAACGAGAGTTTCGGGGCCCAGGATTGGTAAGGTTATCGATCTTCGTCAGGGGCGAAGCTTCTCGAGCAGGCTGACCAAGTCATCGGCGTGCTCCTCTTCCATCGCCAAGATACCCTCCAGCATGCGCCGGGTCGTGGGGTCGTCGTTGCCCAGGTAGGCGATCATCTCGCGGTAGCTGTCGATCGCCACCCGCTCGGCGACTAGGTCTTCCTTGATCATGTCGACCAGGGAATCGCCCTCGACGTACTCGGCGTGGCTGCGGCTGAGCAGTCCCTCGGGGGAGAAATTGGGCTCGCCCCCCAATTGGACGATGCGCGCGGCGATCTCGTCGGCGTGGCCCTGTTCCTCGACGGCGTGCTGCATGAATTCGGCGGCGACCGATTGGGCGTTGATGCCGGAGGCCATGAAGTGGTGGCGGCGGTAGCGCAGGACGCAGACGATCTCGGTGGCCAGGGCCTCGTTGAGGATCTTCACGACGATCTTGCGGTCGGCGCGGTAGCCAGGGGTGACGGCTCCCTCCGCGATGTGCTGGCGGGCGCGCTTACGAAGGGTTTTGATGTCGGTCAGGAAGGGCTTTGCCATGCGTGCTCCAGGAACTTAAGGTTGAGAAAGGTCTTGCGGGACAAAGTGTCCGGCAAGGGCGACAGGATTTCAATCATTTTTCATTGATACGACACCTCGGCCCCAATCCGCCGCCCTGGCGCGTTCGCCGAGACCCCATATTTTTTTTGACTCGGGTTCCGCGAAGTCGGACAATGTCGCATTCATCCCAAAAATCGTCCCGATGGCGCCTCTCGAGTCGCCGTAGGAGGGTACCGCCGTGAGATTCAAACCGTTTTTTGTCCTCTTCCCGGCCTTATTCGGCCATCTCGCCTTTAGCCCCACCTTGGAGGCCGCGACGATCACCGTCAACACCGAGGCGGATATCATCGACACCCCGGAGTGCACGCTCCGCGAGGCGATCGCCTCGGTCAACAACGGCGGAGCCTTGGGCGGCTGCCAGGCGGTCGGTGACGGGGTTCCCGATACGGTGGCACTCCCCGCGGGCAACTACGTCTTGTCGCTGCCCGGCACCGAGGAAGACAATTGCGGTGACGGCGATCTGGACGTTCTCGCCAACCTCACGCTGAACGGGGCCGGCTCCGGCAATACCCGCATCAGCGCCTCGGGACTAAAACCCGATACACCGGAACGCGTCTTCGACATCAACCCCTTCGGCAGCTCGGACCTCACGGTCAACCTCAACGGCGTCACGATCCGCGACGGCGACGACTTCGTCGGCGGCGGCATCCAAATCTTGGGCGAGCAGTCGAATTTCATCTCCTTCGTCAAGGCGGGCGGTTTCGGCTCGACCGTCTCGGTCGTCTTAAACGACGTCGTCGTCACCGAAAACAAGGCCTTTGTCGAGGGAGGGGGCATCAACAACTTCGGGGCGGATCTCACCCTCAACAACTCCCAGGTCACGCAGAACCAGGCCGAAAATTTGACCGGCGGCGGCATCTCCCATCAAGGCGGCTGTTTCAAGTGCGTCGACGCGGCGCTGCTCGTCGTCAATCCGGGGGCCTCCTGACCTTGCAAAACGCGACGGTCTCCGGCAACAGCGCCGTGGCCGGCGGCGGCATCTACAACGAGGCCGAGCTGGTCATGGATTCCAGCACGGTCAGCGGCAACACCGCCGGCAACGACGGCGGCGGCATCTACGGCGACTTCGGATCGCTGGCCCTGATCACCAACTCGACCGTCAGCGGCAACCAGGCGCTCGGCGAGAACATTTCCACGATCGTCCTATCGAACATGAAGTTGGGCTTCTTTCCCAACGACGGCGCCGGCGGCGGCATCTATCAAGTGTTGGGCGCCTTGGTCCTGGTCAACAGCACGGTCAGCGGCAACAGCGCCGGCAGCCTGGGCGGCGGCCTGTTCTTCATCACCAGCTTTCCCAACCTGCAGGCGGGCGACGCCCTCGCCCAGGGCAACGGCGTCGACTTGGGGCTCTTCAACGTCACGATCGCGCGCAATACCGCCACCGACGCCGGCGGCGGCGTCCTGCTCTTCGAGGTGGACTTCAACGGCGACCTGACGGCCGGCACCCCGGGTTTCCAAAGCGCCGTCGCCAATTCTTTGATCGCCGCAAACGCCGCGGGCGTCGGCGCGGACTGCGTGGGCTCCTTCGGATCCCAGGGCTACAACCTGCTCGGTCAAGTCGACGACAACTGCGTCGGCTTCGGCGCCGCCGGCGATCAGACCGGCGCCACCTCCACCCCGCTCGATCCCCGGATCGGCGACCTGCAAAACAACGGCGGCCCCACGCAGACCCACGGCCTGCTGCAAGGCAGCCCCGCCATCGACACCGCCAACCCGGACGGATGTCTGGACGAGGACGGCCTCGTCTTGACCCGCGACCAGCGCAACTTCGTCCGACCCGTCAACGCCACCGGCCTGGCGGCCGCCATCTGCGATATCGGCGCCTACGAAGTGGGCGGCGCGGTCCTGCGCGTGGTCAAGAGCGACGATACCGGCGGTCAATCGGTGGCCCTCGGCGAGACTTTCACCTACACGATCACCGTCACCAACGAGGGACCCAACCTCGCGACCGACGTGCAGCTGAACGATCCCCTGCCCGGCCAAGTGGACTTCCTCGGCCCGATCACCGCCAGCCAAGGCAGCTGCAACAACGCGGGCGACGTCGTCACCTGCGCCCTCGGCGAGATTCCGGTCGGCGCGACCGTCACGATAAGCTTCGCGGTGACGGCGGTCGGCCCCAGCGACACGGCCGTCAACACCGTGACCGTCACCACTTCCACCAAGGAATTCGAAAACACCGGCACCTTCACCGCCACAGTCACCACTTCCCTCGGGGGCGGTCTGCTGGAGGGGGCCGGCTGCGCGCTGTCGCTCGACGTCGCGGGATCCGCGCAAAGACTGAGCGCCATGCTGCCCTTGGCCCTCGCCTTGGCCCTGGGCGCGCTGCGCCGCCTCTCGCGCCGCTGTTAGGGCTCGCTCCGTTCCTGACTGTCTCGGCCGCCGGGCACCCGGCGGCCTTTTTTGCCGGCTGGCGATAATGAAAAAAATGCTCTAGGAAGGATCCATGTCCGCCGCGGTGCTATTCGACGGGGTTTGCAACCTCTGCAACGCCAGCGTGGCCTTCATCCTGCGCCGGGATCGAAAGGCCTATTTTCGCTTCGCCTCCCTGCAATCCGAGGCCGCGAAGGGGCTGCTGCAAGGCCACTCGCTGGAGGCCGGTCTCGATTCCATCGTGCTGCTGGAAGACGGTAAGTGCTTCACAAAATCCACCGCGGCCCTGCGCATCGCCCGGCACCTCGGCGGGCTCTGGCCCCTGCTCTACGCCTTCCTTATCCTCCCCCGCTGGATCCGAGATCCGATCTACGATTGGGTCGCCCGCAACCGCTACCGTTGGTTCGGCCACCGCGAAAGCTGCATGCTCCCCTCAGCGCAATGGAAGGACCGATTCCTCGAATCCCCCCTCGCCGGAGGTGAAAACCCCCCAAATCCCCAGAATTGAGGGCTTCCAGCCTCCACCGCTCGTTTCGCATTTTTTAAAAATACTTAATAATTTCATATTATTAGAAATTGAAATGCTTGGCATTGGCTTTGCTTTGTTTACCCTTGAAGGCACGGGGGGCACGCATTTCATCCCACCTCGAGACGGTTCTTCGAACCGCTGCCTGCAACCAGACGCACTCCGATAAAGCCGAAAGGGCTGGCGCGATGGACACGCGGGAAATTCAAGGTAAGACAGTCGAAGCCAAGGGCGGCGCCTTTTTTTACGAGCAATGGAAGCGCTTACGGGTCTCCGCCGATGCGGGCCCCGCGCCGGCCGCCGAAGCGCCGGCGGGGCCGGCCGAGCGCCACCTGCGCGCCGTGCCATCGGACCCCGCCGAGGCTGCGAAGAAATCCCTCGATCGCTACAAGCAGCGCCTCCAGGAATACCGCGACTGCCAGGCCGCGCGTCTCGCCTTGCTCAGGCAGAGCGAGGCCGCCGACTCGCCCGCGGTCAAGGCCAAGGCGCAGCAGGGCCTGAAAGTGTTGGACGGTCGCCTGGACTTTTTGGAAAAAGAGCTGCGCCACGGCTATCGCCGTACCAAGACGGCGGTGCAGGAAATCCGCCAGGCATCCTAGCCCGCGGCCGGCCGCAAAAACTCATCGGACAATTCGACGCTTTCGATTAGACTAGGGACGTCGCCCCCGAGGCGACGCCCATGTCGGAGACCAACGCCCATCCCATCGTGCTTCGGGCCCAAGACCTCACCAAGGTCTACGCCATGGGCGAGGTGTCAGTGCAGGCACTGCGCGGCGTCAGCCTGGAGCTTAAAAAAGGCGAATTCCTCGTCCTGCTGGGCCCCTCGGGCGGGGGCAAGTCCACCCTGCTCAACATCCTGGGTGGCCTCGATACGCCCAGCTCCGGCGAGCTTTGGTACCGCGACCATCACTTGAGCGCCGCGGACGAAGCGGAACTTACCCGCTACCGGCGGGAGCACGTCGGCTTCGTCTTCCAATTCTACAACCTCATCCCCAGCCTGACCGCGCTGGAGAACGTCCGCCTCGTCACCGACATCGCCGATCGCCCGATGGACTCCCTCGAGGCCTTAAGGCTGGTCGGGCTGGAGCCGCGTCGCGACCACTTTCCTTCCCAGCTCTCCGGCGGCGAGCAACAGCGCGTCGCCGTCGCCCGCGCCATCGCCAAGCGCCCCGACATGCTGCTCTGCGACGAGCCCACCGGCGCCCTGGACCATGCCACCGGCAAACTGGTGCTGGTCGCCTTGAAACGGGTCAACGAGGAGCTGGGGACCACGACGGTCGTCATCACCCACAACGCGGGCATCGCCGGAATGGCCGACCGAGTCCTGCGCCTGGCGGACGGAAGGATCCTCTCCGTCGAACGCAATGCGCGGCGCCTGGACCCGGAGGAGCTGAGCTGGTGAGGCAACTTAACCGTAAAGTCCTGCGCGATCTCTGGCACCTAAAATCCCAGGTCCTGAGCATCGCCCTGGTCCTGGCCAGCGGCATCGCGGCGCTGGTCGCCTTCCTCTCCACCCAGGCCTCCCTTAAGACCGCGCAGGCCCGCTTCTATCACGAGGGCCGCTTCGCCGACGTCTTCGCCGACTTGAAGCGCGCCCCGCTCAGCCTGGCCAGGGAGCTTGAGGCTATTCCCGGCGTGGTCAGCCTGGAGACCCGCATCGTCCGCGACTTCCTGCTGGACCTGCCCGACCGCGTCGATTCGGCGGTGGGGCGCTTCATCTCCCTGCCGGACTCCGGGGAGCCCCGGCTCAACCGACTCTACCTGCGCAAGGGCCGTCTGCCTGAGGCCGCGCGCGACGACGAGGTCGTGATCAGCGAGGGCTTCGCCGCGGCCAACGGCTTAAAGCCCGGCGACGCGATCGGCGCCATCGTCAACGGGAAGTATAAGAAATTTCATGTGGTCGGTACCGCCCTCTCCCCCGAGTACATCTATGCGATTCGCGGCGCGACGCCGATCCCCGACGACCGGCACTTCGGGATCTTCTGGACCCCGCGTCGCGGACTCGAGGCCGCCCTCGACATGGAGGGAAGCTTCAATAGTCTTACCCTCATCCTGGGGCCGGGCAGCTCCACCCGCGAGGTGCTCGCGCAACTGGATCGGCGGCTCCTGCGCTACGGCGGTCTGGGGGCCTACGACCGCGAGGATCAGGTCAGCCACCGTTTCTTGAGCGACGAGATCCAGCAGCAGAAGGTGATGGCGATCGCGATTCCGCTGATCTTCCTCTCGGTGGCGGCCTTCTTGCTGAACGTCGTCCTAAGCCGGCTCGTCCTGATGCAACGCCCGCAGATCGCGACCTTGAAGGCGGTGGGCTATTCCAATCTCGCCATCTCGATGCATTATTTTTGGCTGGTCTCGGCGATCGCGGCCTTGGGGCTGTGCGCCGGCATCGCGCTGGGCGCCTGGATGGGCCGCTACCTGACCGTGATGTACACCGACTTCTACCACTTCCCGGTGATGGATTATCGAGTGCCGCCCGCCCTGCTCGCCCTCGCCATGGCCGTGGCCCTAGGCGCCGCCCTGCTGGGCGTCCTGGGCAGCCTGCGCCGGGTCTTCGCGCTCTCGCCCGCCGAGGGGATGCGACCGCCCGCGCCGCCTTCCTTCCACGAGAACGTCTGGGAACGCATGCGCTGGGTGCGCCGCCTCTCCAACGCGGGCAAGATGACCTACCGCAACCTGACGCTGCGCCCCTTCCGCACCGCGATGAGCGTGCTGGGCATCGCCTTCGCGATGATGATCACGATGATCGGGCTCTTCTGGCGGGACACCCTGGACTACGTGATCTTTTCCCAATTCTCGCTCACGCAGCGCGAGGATGCCGAGGTCGTCTTCGCGGACCACCAGGACCCGGCGATCCTGGAAGAATTGGCGAACATCCCCGGCGTCCTGCGGACCGAGGGCTACCGCGCGGTCCCTATCCGCTTGAGGCACGGCCATCGCCGGGTCACGACGGTCCTCTCCGGGTATCCGGACGATGCGGAGCTGCGGGTGCTGATCGACAAGGAGAGGCGGAGGGTCTCCTTGCCCGCGGAGGGCGTCTTGCTGACCCAGCTCTTGGCCCGCAAACTTCAAGCTAAGAGCGGCGACTGGATCGAGGCGGAGGTCCTGGAGGGGCGCAGGCAGCAGTGGCGACTCCCGGTCTCGGGCGTCATCCATCAGTGGGTCGGCTACGCGGCCTACATGAACCGCGGGGCCCTGCGCGACCTCTTGCATGAGGACTGGATCAGCAGCGCGGGCCTTAAGGTCGATCCCGCCCAAGAGCGCGCCTTGCAGGCCGAGCTGAAAAATCTTCCCAAGATCGCTGCGGTGAACTTCAAGGACCACACCCTCGCGATGTTTCGCGGCAGCATGGTGCGCTTCATCCTGGTCTTCGCCACCGCGCTGACCGGATTCGCGCTGGTGATCGCGGTGGGGGTCGTCTACAACAACGCCCGCGTGGCCCTCTCCGAGCGTTCCTGGGAGCTGATGAGCCTGCGGGTCCTGGGCTTCACGCGGGGCGAGGTCTTTCGCATCCTCGGCTCCGAGATGCTGGTGCAGCTGATCCTCGCGCTGCCGCTGGGCTGGGGCTTGGGCTACGCCTTCTCGGCCCTGCTAGTGTGGCTGATGCACACCGAATCCTTCGAGATCCCCTTGGTCGTCGAGCGCAGCACCTTCGCCTACGCCTCCTCGGTGGTGCTCCTCTCGGGGCTGGTCAGCGCCTGGATTATTCGTCATCGCCTGGACCGCACGAATCTGGTAGAAGCCTTGAAGGTTCGCGAGTAGCGCATGGAAATACACCGCGGAAAAAATTGGCTGTTCTGGATCCCGATCCTGCTGGCCGCGGGTTTCGGGATCTTTTGGGCCCTGCGGCCCCAGCCCATCCCCGTCGAGATCGCCGAGGCCCGCCTCGGTCCCTACGAGCAGCAGGTCGTCGAGGAAGGCAAGACCCGAGCCCGCGACGTCTTCAAGATCCTCTCGCCGGTCGCCGGCAACCTGCGCCGGGTCCAGCTTCATCCCGGGGACAGGGTAAAGGAAGGGGACTTGCTGGCCGAGGTCGACCGACCCGGCCTCTGGCCGATCAAGTCGCCCGTCGCCGGGACCGTCCTGCGCGTGCAGCGGGAGAGCGGCGGCCCCATTGAGCGAGGCGACCTCATCATGGAAGTCGCGGACCCCGGGCAGCTCGAGGTGGTCTCGGAGGTCCTGACGGGGGACGCCCTGGGCATCAAGCCCGGCGACGCGGTGCGGATGGAAAGCTGGGGCGAGTGTCGGGCCCTCGAGGGCAAGGTGCGGCGGGTCGAGCCCGGCGCCTTCACCAAGGTCTCGGCCTTAGGAATAGAAGAACAGCGGGTCAACGTCATCATCGACTTCAGCGGGACGACCGGACATTGCGAGGGACTCGCGGACGGCTTCCGCCTGAACAACCACATCACCACCTTCCGCCGCGAGGAGGCGCTGACGATCCCGGTGGGGGCCCTGTTTCGCGACGGCAAGGATTGGGCGGTCTTTCAGGTGACGGCGGGCCGGGCTAAAAAGGTCCGGGTGCAGGTGGAACGCCGCAATCCAGAGCTCGCCCTCCTCGCCGCGGGGCTGAAGCCGGGCGACCAAGTCGTGGTCTATCCCAGCGACGAGCTCGAGGACGGAGCGCGGGTGACGCCCTTGAACGAAGGCAAAAACCGAAACTAGAACAAGCCCCCGAAGCCCCCGCTCTTCTTCCGGCCTCCCCCGAAGATCGAGCCCAAGACGCCCCGGATGATCTGGTTGCCCAGCTGCGAGCCGATGCTGCGCGCGGCGGACTTGACGAAGGCCTCGCCCACGCCCTGCCGCTGGCTCGCCCTCGGCTTGGGGGCCGGCTGGGCGGCCTCGGGCGCGGCCTGAGCCGCGGCGGCCGCGAGCTCTTGCTGGCGCTTCTTCAACATCTCGAAAGCGGATTCGCGGTCCAGCATCGGCTCGTACTGTCCGGCCAGCGGCGAGCGCGAGACGCGCTCGGCGCGCTCCGCGTCGGTGAGAGGGCCGACCCGCGATTCGGGCGGCGCCACCTTCACGCGCTGCACCGGCGTCGGTTTTCCGTCATGATCGAGCAGCGAGACCAGGGCCTCGCCCACGCCCAGCTCGGTGATGGTCTTCTCGGTGTCGATCTCGGGATTCTGCCGGAAGGTCTGGGCCGCCACTTTGACCGCCTTCTGGTCGAGCGGGGTGAAGGCGCGCAGGGCGTGCTGCACGCGGTTGCCGAGCTGACCTAAGACGGACTCGGGGATATCGAGCGGATTCTGCGTGACGAAATAGACGCCGACCCCCTTCGAGCGGATCAGGCGAACCACCTGCTCGATCTTCTCCAGCAGGGCCTTGGGTGCCTCCTTGAAAAGGAGGTGGGCCTCGTCGAAGAAGAAAACCAGCTTGGGCCGGTCGAGATCGCCCACCTCGGGCAGCTGCTCGAAGAGCTCGGACAAAAGCCAAAGCATGAAAGTCGTGTAGACCCTGGAATCGGTCATCAACTGCGTGGCGTCCAAGACGCTGATCACGCCGTTGCCGGAAAAATCCTTCTGCATCAGGTGCTCGAGGCGCAGCGTGGGCTCGCCGAAGAAGATGTCCCCGCCGGATTCGGACAACACCAGAAGCTGGCGCTGGATGGTGCCGAGGGTCTGGGGGCTCAAGTTGCCGTACTCGGACTTGAGCTCCTTCGCGTTGTCGGAAACCCAAGTGAGCATGGCCTGCAGGTCCTTCAGGTCGAGTAGCAAGAGCCCCTGGTCGTCGGCGATCTTGAAGACGACCTGCAGCACCCCTTCCTGCGTCTCGTTGAGGTTCAAGACGCGGCTGAGCAAGAGCGGACCCATCTCGGAGACCGTGCTGCGCAGCGGGTGGCCCTTCTTGCCGTAGATATCCCAAAAGACCGTCGGATAGGCGCGGTTTTGGTAGCCGGGGATCTGTAGCTCGGCGATCCGTTCTTGGATCTTGCCGGCGGGCTGGCCGACCTGGGCCAGCCCCGAGAGGTCGCCCTTGACGTCGGCCATGAAGACGGAGACGCCGGCGCGGGCGAAGTCCTCGGCGAGGCGTTGGAGAGTGACGGTCTTTCCGGTGCCGGTGGCGCCGGCGATCAGGCCGTGGCGGTTGGACATGCGCAATTCGAGCGCCGAGGGCTGTCCCTTGGCGTCCCTGCCTAAAAAGATGGGGGTCATGATCGGCTCCTTAAATCGGAAAGAGGTCGTCTAAGGCCTTCAAGGTCGCCGGCGAAAGGGCGAGCTTGAGGGCCCCCAGGTTTTCGGTCCATTGCTCGACGCGGGTCGCGCCGGTGATCACGCTGGAGACGCCGGGCTGCGCGACGGCCCAGGCCAGGGCGAGCTGGGCGCGGCTGCAATCCAGTTCGTCGGCGACCTGCTTGAAACGCTTCACCTGCGCGACGCGCTCGGAGGTCAGGATCCCCTCCCGCAACCATGCGATCTTGTCCAGGCGCGAACCCGCGGGAATACCCGCGTCGTACTTGCCGGTGAGCAGGCCGGAGGCCAGGGGGCTCCAGACCACGAGACCCATGCCCAGCTCGGCGGCGGCCTCGCGGACCTCGCGCTCGACCTTGCGGCGCTCGACCAGGCTGTACTGCGGCTGCTCGACCTGGGGGCGGTAGAGGTTTCGCGTCTCACCTAGGCGATGCGCCTCGCGCAGCTGCTCGCCGCTCCACTCGCTGGTCCCCCAATACAAAACTTTCCCCTGACGAACCAGGTCGTCCATCGCTCGGGCGGTCTCCTCGAGCGGGGTCTCGGGATCGAAGCGGTGGCAGAAATAGATATCGAGGTAATCGGTACCGATGCGCTTCAGGCTCTTCTCGACCGATTCGAGGATATGCTTTCGGGAAAGGCCGCGGTCGTTGACGTCCTCGCTCATCGGCCAGAAGACCTTGCTGGAGATCACCAGCTCGTGACGGGGGAACTCGCGCAGGACCTTTCCCATCGCCAATTCGGATTCGCCTTTGGCATAGATGTCGGCGATGTCGAAGAAGTTGACCCCCGCCCCATAGGCCGCGTGGATAATGTCTCGGATGGTCTTCTCGTCGGTAACGCTGCCGCCATAGGTGGTCCAGCCCCCGAGGCCGAAGGCGCTGACCTTGGTGCCGCAGCGGCCTAAGGGACGATAAGGCATGTTGGCGTGGAACATACGTAACCTTTCGGGTGTCGCGACAGTGTAGCGAAATTCGCCCCGTCCCCCAACCGGAAATTATCCAAAAAGATTCAGCTGCGGCGCCGCGGGCCGGCGGAAGGCGGCGACGGAGAGCTGGGGCCCCCGGTCCTTCAGACCGGCCTTTTTCTTGCCCATCGCGAAGAGGGCCGCGACCTGCTCGGCGAAGGCCCCCTCGCCGGTCATGCGCCGGCCGAAGCGCGGGTCGCTGAGCTTTCCCCCGCGCAGCGACTCGAGGCGGTGCAGGACCTTCGCCTTGCGGTCGGGGAAGTGCTCTTCCAACCAGTTTTCGAAGAGCCCCTTGAGCCCGAAGGGGAGCCGCAGCATCACGTAGCCGGCGAAACGCGCCCCGGCCCGGGCCGCGGCGTTGAGGATGGCCGGGATCTCCGAGTCGTTGAGCGCGGGGAGGATCGGCGCCGTCATCACGCCGACCGGCACCCCGGCCTTGGCCAGGGCCTCGATCGCCTCGAGGCGGTGCCGCGGCGAGGAGGCCCGCGGCTCGAGCTTGCGGGCGAGCTCGGCGTCCAGGGTGGTGACGGAGACGAAGACCGCCGCCGCCTTGTCGCGGGCCAGGTCGGCGAGCAGGTCGAGGTCGCGGGTGACGAGGTGGTTCTTGGTCACGATCCCCACCGGATTGCGGAACTCGGCCAAGACCTCGAGGCAGGCGCGCGTCAGTTTCAGCTTCTTTTCGACCGGCTGGTAGCAATCGGTGACCCCGCTCATCGCGAGGACCTTAGGCTCCCACCGGGGCGAGGCGAGCTCGCGGCGCAGCAGCGCGGGGGCGTTCTCCTTCACCATGATCTTCGTCTCGAAATCGAGGCCGGCGGAGAAGCCGAGGTATTCGTGGTAGGGCCGGGCATAGCAGTAGACGCAGCCGTGCTCGCAGCCGCGGTAGACGTTGAGGCTGGCGTCGAAGGGTACGTCGGGGCTGTCGTTGGCGACGATCAGGGACTTGGAGCTGTCCTTGAAAAACTGCGTCTGCGGCCCGGGCGCTTCGGGGTCGTAGGCCTCGGCGTCGTCCTCCCAGGCAAGCCGCTCGAAGCGGTTGGGCGGATTCTCGGCGGCGCCGCGGCCGCGCGGGGATTTTTTGGGAATTCCAATCATGACCTTAACGCTTCTTTATCGTCTCGAGGGCCCGCAGCGCAAGGTCCCGCGCCGCGGCGTGATCGACGATGGGGTGAGGGTAGCCCTTCCCCAAGACGACGCCGGCCTTGGCCAGGATCTCGGGGGGCGCCTCCCAGGGCCGGTGGATCCAGGCATCGGGGAGCCGCGCCAACTCGGGCACCCAACGGCGGACGTAGTCGGCATTCGGGTCGAACTTCTCGCCCTGCGTGCAGGGATTGAAAATACGAAAATAGGGCGCCGCGTCCGCGCCGCAACCGGCGGTCCACTGCCAACCGAGGGTGTTGTTGGCCAAGTCCGCGTCGACCAGCGTGTCCCAAAACCACCGCGCGCCCTCCTGCCAGGGAATCAGGAGGTCCTTGACCAGGAAAGAGGCGACGATCATCCGCACCCGGTTGTGCATCCAGCCGGTGGTCCAGAGCTCGCGCATCCCCGCATCGACCAGGGGGTAGCCGGTCTTGCCTTTCCGCCAGGCCCGCAGCGCGACGGCATCGCGCCGCCAGGGAAATTTTTCGAACTCGGGGCGCAGCGGCCGCTCGGCGGTGTGCGGGAAGTGGTAAAGTAGATGATGGGCGAACTCGCGCCAGCCCAGCTCCCGCAAGTAGCCCTCGGAGCCGCGCTGGGCGCCCGCGCGGCGGTCGTGCGCGGCGGCCGCCCGGACCGCATGCCAGATTTGGCGCGGCCCGATCTCGCCGAAATGCAGATAGGGCGAGAGCCGCGAGGTCGCGGCGCGGGCCGGCTTGTCGCGGTCATCGAGATAGCCCGGAACGGCCTCCACGAGGAACCGCCGCAGCTCTTGGCGCGCCCCGGCCTCTCCGGGCGACCAGACCGCGCGCATCCCGGCGGCCCAATCGGGTTTCGGTTCCAAGGCGAGCTCCTCGAGTTTCAGCGACGCGATCTTCCCGGAACATCCCTCGATCCTGTTCGGTTCCGGGGCGGGGGCCGCCGGCTCGTGGCGCTGCAGGCAGGACTTCCAAAAGGGCGTAAAGACCTTGTAGGGATCGCCCGACCGCGTCTTGAGCTCCCAGGGCTCGAAGAGCAGCGCGGCATTGAAACTCTCGGCCTCGAGGCCTTGGGCGCGCAGCGATTCCTGGAGCGCGGCGTCGCGCCGGACGATATCGG
>JAANMU010000547.1_pt1 | contig 44587 bp, 45 predicted proteins | sample 7279701 | NCBI WGS metagenome assembly JAANMU01 (sample SAMN14094539, study PRJNA606508) | bioreactor metagenome | isolation source: A lab-scale SPAN reactor treating ammonium-rich wastewater day 57 | place: Ireland: Galway | collected 2017-03-13
GGAGAACGACTTTGTTTCGGACGAGGCGTTCAACCAGTTGCTCGACGCCTGGTTCGGCAACCTGGCCCGGGTGCTGGTGCCGGGACGCGGGTTCTACATCTGGGGCGGCTACGCGAACCTCGGCAACTACCCGGGGCCGCTCGAGGCGTGCGGGCTGTACTTCAGCCAGGGGATCGTGTGGGACAAGCAGCACCCGGTGCTGACCCGCAAGGACTTCATGGGCGCGTTCGAGATCTGCTTCTACGGCTGGAAGGAGGGCGCAGGCCACAACTTCTACGGCCCCAACAACGCCACCGATCTCTGGCACGTCAAGAAGGTCAATCCGCAGAGCATGGTGCACTTGACCGAGAAGCCCGTCGAGCTCGCGGCACGTGCGATCCAGTACTCCTCGCAGCCGGGCGAGAATGTGCTCGACCTCTTCGGCGGCTCGGGCTCGACGATGATCGCCTGCGAGCAACAGGGTCGGCGCGGCTTCCTGATGGAGCTCGACCCCCTGTACTGCGATGTGATCGTGCAGCGGTGGGAGCAGTTCACCGGCAAGAAGGCCGAGCGTGCAACTGAGGCGCAAATGGATCAGGCATAGTCCATGCCTCTGTCGCGTACGCGCTTCCGCAACTCAGCCACCGAGAGACTAGAAGTATGCAGCACCGCATGACAGCTTGGACATACCGGCACAAGGTCACTAATGCGTGTGACTCGTGTTTCAGTGCTGCCCCCGATAGCAATGTCGTGATGTGCGTGAATCACGCCAAATCCAGCGTTGCCATACACCTCAGCCATAGACCAACCACAGACCGCGCACGCAGGGCTCACTGTTCCGCCGTCGGACCATCGCACCTTTGCTTTGCGGACGATCGCTGCATTTCGTTTGGTGCGCAGGTAAGGCTGACGGTCTCCGCCTTCGAGGCCTCCGGGATCTGCCGCCTCCGGCAGCTTGGCCTGGCCGAGTGTCTGAACTGCTTGGTACCAGAGGACATCCAGGACTGGAAGAGAAAGCCCCGTTTGCCGCGAGCACGTGATGACGGCACTGTTGATGAGCATGTACTTCTCAGCAAACGTCATGCCGCGATCGAAGTGAGGCCAAAGGCCGAGCGCTTGGAGACCCGCCTCCGAGGTGCCATTCCACACGCAGTACCTGCTGGGCGACTGAAGATGCAGGAATGCGGTTATGACTGCCTGGCTCAAGTGCGGTACCGGCGGCGAATCCTTCGCTGGGCGCAGTTTGTCCAGTCGGGTTCCCAACGACCGGCGATTGTCGGTGAGTTCGACCAACGCCCTTCGGACGGGGCCCCACGCTTTGGGGCTCGTGAGACGCCCAGTAAGGCGTGCTACCCCTCGCCAGCGGTTGCGATCCCAGTCAAGCAAGATGTCGGCAAAGCCATCAGCGGTCAACTTCGTCAGGGATTTCGCGCTGAGCTTCTTCCGCATCAACGGCTGCCATTCTTCTGCAAACCACTGCTCGTGCGCCTTCAGATCCCGGCGGCGTGTGGCGTATGTGTTCAACAGCCAGTCGGAAGCGTTCGATGCGGTCATGTGCGCATTCTATCACACCGAACTCGTACCTACATCACCTTAATGCTGCTCGCCAGCAGGCAAAGAGAAAGCCCCGGCGACGGCCGAGGCGTGAGGAAGGGGGACGCGATGCGGTCAGTCGCTCGGGCCCTTCTCTCGGAGGGCGTGGTATTCGGTCATCCCGTCGAGATGGACATCGGTCGTCGCCGGGAAGTTCCGCCGGCGCTCGGTGGTGACGATGCCGCGCTCGAGCAGGAACGCCAGCGCCGTCGCGGCCTGAGTGACCGGGATCTGCGCGGCCGCGGCGAGCGTCTCGACGGTGTCGCCGTCGCCATATTCATCGAAGCGCCAGCAGACCCGCTTGAAGGCCCACATCGTGCATCGGTGCTCGTAGGGCGAGCCGACCCTGGGGACGACGCTGCGCACCAGGCTGCCGTCTGCGTCGACGCGGAACGCCTCGGTGCGCTCGGGTCGGGGCTCTTGGTCGGGGCGGTACATTCAGCGGCCTCCCTTCGCATCCGCCGCAACGAACAGGCCGCGGTCGGTCTTCTTGAAGCGGGCCGCGTCGCCCTTCTTGGAGATCTCTCGGATGATCGCGGCGTAGAGCGTCGCGTGCGGCGTCTTGCCGCTGGTGGTCCAGCCCGCCGCGATCGCTCGCTCGGCGATGGCCTTGGCGGCCAGCGGCTCGCCCGCTTGAGCGAGGACCTTCGCGGCGAGGTCGAGCCCGCTCGGCTTGCGATCCGTCGCGGGCTTCTTCGATCGCGGCTGCTTGGGGGCCTTGCTCTTCGCGTAGGCCTCCAGATTCGCGTCGTTGGCGATCTCCTTCGGGCTCGGCACCTCATGGTCCTGCGGCACGGCCTTGGCCTGCCGGGCCCGCTTGGTCTTGGCTGCGCCCTCGGCTCGGGCGGCGCTCGCGGACATGCGGGGGGTCTTCTTGGCCGGGGTCTTCTTCGGGGCCGCCTTGGCGGTGGCCTTCGTGGTGGTGGTCTTCTTCGTGGTCTTCTTCGGGGGGGTGGTCATGTCGGTACTCCTTCGTGTTCCAAAAACAACGAAGCCCGCAACGAGCGGGCTTCAGAGGGGTCGGATCTCGATGTCCCGGTTGCAGGCCGGGCATCTGGTTCGTGTTGGCGGGGCCGATTTGCGGCCCGCTTCGTACGCCCGTTCGAGCGCTTCCTTGATCGACCAGACCGAGAGGTCGTGGAAGTCGAGGCTGTCCATGTTGCGGGCCTCGAGCGTCTCGAGGCCGAGCGCCTCGCGGGCGATGCGGTTGATGGTGGTGTCGCGTGCTTTGCTCATGGTCGTCTGCTCCTTTGGGACGCAGTGCGTTCAGTTGGCGTCGGCGTCGTCCGCTTCGGCCAGGAAGTCCTCGATGCGCTCGCGCTCCATCCCGCTCATGCTCATCACCAGCTCGATCAGCCCCTCGCGGATGCGGCCGAGGTCGCCCGGGTAGCCCCAGTGCTTGTCGGCGAGCGCGGCCCGCTTGGCGTGGGCGTCGAGCTCTATCTGCAGGACGTCGATCAGGCGGGCGATGTCGCTGCGGCGCTTCGCGTAGGCCTGGCTGGCGGTCTCGTTGGTGGTCGTCACGGCGTGGTCTCCTTCGGGTGGTCTATGCCGCGGGCACTCGCTCCGCGTGTGACACATGAAGCCGTGACATCCGGCCGAAGGGAAGGCGTTTTGGCCTGTATTAGCAGATGTTTTCGAGATTCTGCGGCGATGTGGTGGGCGATGTGGCGGCAAGGTCCGGGAGGTGCGCGATGACTCCCGAACACGCGCCTAGCGACGGCGGGCCGCAGCGCCTCAACCCGGCCGCGATGTCCCCGGCCGACGCGGCCCGCGTGCTCACGCGAGTGGGCGGAAGTCCCGTCACCGAAGACATGCTCCGGGCGGACATCGATGCCGGTGCGCCGACCAACGCGGACGGAAGCATCAACCTCGTGCAGTACGCCGCGTGGCTTGTGCAGCAGATGAGCGCTGGGGGTGGGCGTGGCGAGTGATTCGAACCAGCCTGTCCAGCCGAGGATCGACCCGCGCTCGCTCAAGCCGTCGGAGACGTGCCGGCTGCTCAACTCGACACCGCTCGGCGAGGTGATTAACGAGCGGCAGCTGCACCGCCACCGCACGCGGGCGGGGTTCCGGATTGGGGACGGCAAGACGGTCGATCTGTTCCGCTATGTGGCCTGGCTCGTGGCGACGCGGCACGAGCCGAAGCCCGAGCCAGCGGAGGATGAACTCTCGGGCTACGACGCGGTGCGCGAGCGGGCCCGCGAGCGGAACAAGGCCCTCTCGCTCTCGGGCCGGAACATCGGCGAGCTTCCGCCGGTCGGCAACCCCGAGCGCAAGCGTCGCTGCACCGAGTCGTTCAAGGCCTTCTGTGACACCTACTTCCCGCAGACCTTCCACCTTCCGTGGTCGGACGACCACCTCAAGGTCATCGCCAAGCTGAAGACGGCGGTGCTCGAGGGCGGCCTGTTCGCGATGGCCATGCCGCGGGGCAGCGGGAAGACCACCCTCTGCGAGACCGCCTGCCTCTGGGCCATCCTGATCGGGGCCCGGCCGTTCGTGTGCCTGATCGGCTCCGACGAAGAGCACGCGGCGTCGATGCTGGAGAGCATCAAGAGCGAACTGGAGAACAACGACCTGCTCGCCGACGACTTCCCGGAGGCGTGTTACCCCATCCGCTGCCTGGAAGGCATCCACCAGCGGGCTTCGGGTCAGCTCTACAAGGGCGAGCCGACGCACATCGGGTGGACCGCCAAGGAGATCGTCCTTCCCACCATCGAAGGATCCGCCGCGTCGGGTGCCATCATCGCCGTTGCGGGGATCACCGGGCGCATCCGCGGTATGAAGCGCAAGCGGCCGGACGGCCAGAGCGTCCGCCCGTCGCTCGTGCTCATCGACGACCCGCAGACCGACGAGTCGGCCCGGAGCCCCAGCCAGTGCGCGGCCCGGGAGCGCGTGCTCGCGGGGGCCATCCTCGGCCTCGCCGGGCCGGGCCAGAAGATCGCGGGGCTGATGACGGTGACCGTCGTCCGCCCCGACGACCTGGCCGACCGGCTGCTCGACCGCGACAAGCACCCGCAGTGGCAGGGCGAGCGGACGAAGATGGTCTACGCCTTCCCGGCCGACGATGCGCTGTGGGCAAGATACGCCGAGATCCGGGCCGAGGGCCTGCGGGCCGACCGAGGTCTCTCGCAGGCGACGTCCTTCTACAAGCGGAACCGCAAGAAGATGGACGCCGGCGCATCGATTGCCTGGCCGGCGCGGTTCAACCACGACGAGCTGAGTGCCGTCCAGCACGCGATGAACCTCAAGCTCCAGGACGAGGCCGCGTTCTGGGCCGAGTACCAGAACGAGCCGCTGCCAGAAGTCGCGGCCGACGACGACCTGCTCACGCCAGAGCAGATCGCGGCGAAGACCAACGGCATGCCCCGGGGTGTTGTGCCCATCGGCTGCACGCGGGCGACGGCGTTCATCGACGTGCAGGGCAAGCTGCTGTTCTGGCTCGTCGCGGGCTGGGAGGACGACTTCACCGGCTACGTGTTCGACTACGGCGCGTGGCCGGACCCGAAGCAGCAGTACTTCTCGCTGCGCGACGCGCGGCGGACGCTGCTGACCGAGTTCCCGAGGGCGGGCCAGGAGGGTGCGATCTACGCGGGGCTCGAGGCCTTGACCGGCGAACTGCTCGGCAAGGCGTGGCGGCGCGACGACGGGACCGACCTGCGCATCGAGCGCTGCCTGATCGATGCGAACTGGGGCCAGTCATCGGATGTGGTCTACCAGTTCTGCCGACAGTCCGCCCACGCCGGGATCGTCATGCCCAGCCACGGCCGATACGTGGGCGCGAGCAGCATCCCCTTCAGCGACTACAAGCGCAAGCGCGGCGAGCGGGTCGGGCTCAACTGGCGCGTGCCGCTGGTGACCGGCAAGCGGGCCGTGCGGCATGTGGTCTACGACACGAACTATTGGAAGAGCTTCACGCACGCGCGGCTGGGCGTGCCCATGGGCGACCCGGGCTGCCTGTCGCTCTTCGGCCGCGAAGCCTCACGGCACCGCTTGCTGGCCGACCACCTGACCAGCGAGTACCGGGTGAAGACCGAGGGCCGCGGCCGGACGGTCGACGAGTGGAAGCTGCGGGTAGCGGGCCTCGACAACCACTGGCTGGACTGCCTGGTCGGCTCGGCGGTGGCGGCCTCTATGCAGGGGGCGGTGCTGTTCGGGACGGATCACAAGGTCGTCGACCGTCCGGCTCGGTTGAAGCTCTCCGATGTCCGGAATCGGCGGCGGCAGAACGAGGTCGGTTAGTGCCCGATAAGTGCAGGCGGGAGCAGGAATTCGCAATCTGCGAACAAAAACGGTGGACAAGGCATATTTTTGACGATAGACTTTCGCAGAGAGCGAAGGAGTACCACATTGATTGGAGAGCGACTCAAAGCCGCTCGGAATGACCGGGGATGGACCTTGGAGGCCCTTTCCGGGCATACCGGCATCGCCGTTTCCTCACTGAGTGATTTCGAGAACGGTCGTCGTGAACCACGACTGAGCCACCTCGAGACACTCGCGAAGGCGTACGGCACCACTGTCTCGTGGTTCTTCGAGACAGAAGCGAGCATGAGCGATGTCGTGCTTTGGCGCGATAGACCGGATGCCGAGGGCGAGGCCGCGGCCGTCGAGGGGCAGTTTCTCAAGCTCTGCCGCTGGTATCGCAATCTGGAGGAGTGGTGTGACGAGCGGCTTGCCTGTCATCTCCCGGATGTCACCGGCAACCCCGACCGGATGGGTTGGGCCGATGTACATCGTCTCGCCAACGATGTTCGGCATATGCTCGACCTTGGTCGCCGTCCCGCGTCTTCACTTTTGAATGTGCTCGAGGACTCCTGCGGTATCCGCATCTTTCATCTGCAGTTTGAACCGACCGGGACCGCCGCGTGTACCCGGAGTGATGAGCTCGGGATGGCGATTCTGCTCAACTCCAGCAACAAGCGTTGGCGTCGCAACTTCGATCTCGCCCACGAGCTGTTCCACCTCTTGACGTGGCGAGTATTCCGGAGCGGAGACCAATCCCGCGAGGCGAGCGATCACGAAGAAAAACTAGCAAACGCGTTCGCGTCGAGCCTTCTCATCCCCGAGGACGCCCTGCGTAGCGCGATTGACGCGGCTGCCAAGTCCGGCGGCGGCTTAAAGCACATCGAGATTTTCGACATTGCCCGTCAGTTCGATGTGTCCTTCGAGGCGCTGCTTTGTCGCATGCATACGGTGTTCAACCGTAAGAGAGAGGACACTGAACGCGACATTGAAATCTGCAGGGCGTTTCGCGAGAGCGTAGATGTTCGTGAGGATACCGACCCGCCGAAGTTGCCGGCCAGGTACCAAGCCCTTGCGATCAGGGCACTGCGGGACGGTGAACTGTCGGTTGGTCGCGCCGCGGAGTACCTTGGGATCAGTCGCCATGCGGCGATGGCACTCGATGAGCTCGAGGACGTAACGGATGACGCGATCGCGCTTGATCCTGCTTGACGCCAACGTCGTCATCCAGCTGTTTCAGCTCGGCATTTGGGAGCAGATCACTGCGCGCTGTGAGATTGTGCTCGCTCAGACGGTCGTCGATGAGGTCCAGTTCTACGAAACGGACACCGAACGCAAGTATGTGGATTGGGAGCACTGGAAGACGGCCTGCTCGATGAGGATTGAGTCTGTGCCGCCGGCGGATGTCCAGGCTTACTGCTCAAAGTTTGGGCCCGGCTACTACGAGAAGCTCGATCCGGGAGAGGCAGAGGCACTTGCGCTGCTTGCTCGCGACACAGACTCGAAGATCTGCTCGGCGGACAAGATCGTCTGGCGAGTGCTCGGCAACACAAACGCCACCGAACGCGGTATCTCGCTCGAAGAGATCCTTACCATGTCCGGCCTCACCAAGCCGATTCCACATCGCTTCACGAAGGCTTTTCGCGAGAAGTGGTGCCGAGAAGGAAGCGTCGAGGGATTCATGGGGCGGGGCGATCAGACCCTCGGCCATTGACGGCAAAGCCTTGTGATCTGTCGCCTTGGCCTTGGACAGAGACGAGGCATCGTGAAATGTATGCGGTAGCGTGGCGTCTGTAATCGTTTTGCGGCACGAAGGCCTTCTGGTAACAGTTTTGCAGAATCCGTAACAGTTTTGCGACGGTGGCTGACGCGACGCCGCTTTACCCGCTTGGACTTGGTGCTGTCTGCAGAAACACGGTTCAACGGGCATGGTTTCTGCAATCAGGATCAAGTCCGGGGGAACGGATCCACTCACTCCGCCGATCAGGCTTCAGTCTTCGGATCGTCACCCCAAGTCCACCCTCCAGACTCCGTATCAGGCGCTTGCTGAGAACGCCCGCTCGCCCTTTTGCGACGCTTCTCCTTCGACCGCAGTGCCTCAAGCGGGCTCGGAACCGGCGCGGGCACCAGTTCGTTGAGATTGGCGAGCAGGCCGAGGACGCGCAGCACACGAACCAGATTGGTTGTGTGGATCGACTCCCCGCCCTCCAATCGCTCGATCGTCCGTTTCGAGACCCCTGCCTCGTGGGCAAGTTCGGCCTGGGTACGGTTCTGCTCCAGCCGGTGCTGAGCGATCCGCTGCCCGAGCAAGCTCAGAGCTGCGTTGTCCGTGATGTGTTTGGACTGTTCCATGAGTCGCCAGAAGTGGCGAGTATACCGCCAATGTCTGTGCAAGTCGCCACTAATGGCGATCAATCGTGTCGGGTTTGGATTTTGTCTTTAAAAGTCTTGGTTGACTGGATCAAAAGCACTATACTTGTCGATAACTATAGTGGAATTGATCCCGTATGGACTCCCGGAACTCAGCCAACCCGATCGAGCATGCCCGCAACGTCTTCCACGGTGCTGGGGGAACGCTACGCGCCGGCCAGGCTCGGGCGCGCGGCGTACACCCCCGCACGCTCAGCCAGATGGTGGACGGGGGCCAACTGATCCGAATCAGCCGTGGGCTATACCAACTGCCGGAGGCGACGGAGGGTGACCCGGACCTCACGGTCGTTGCCCTCAAGGTACCAACGGGCGTGGTCTGCCTGATCTCGGCGCTCGCGATACACGAACTGACCACCCAGATCCCCCACGCGGTGGATGTCGCGCTGCCGCACGGCACGACTCCACCCAAGCTCGCTCATCCTCCGGTGCACTACTACCGGTTCGGAGAAGCATCGATGGCTGCCGGGGTCGAGGACCGTGATGTGGGCGGGACAATGATCCGGGTGTTCGACGCGCCCAAGAGCGTGGCGGACTGCTTCAAGTTCCGCAACAAGATCGGCATGGATGTGGCGATCGAGGCGCTGCGGACATATCTGCGCCGGCGTGGGGCGAGCGTCGATACTCTTCTCCGCTATGCGGATATCAATAGAGTTCGGAGCGTCATGATGCCGTACATCGAAGCGGTGTTCGGATGACGCAGCGACCGGGGAATGTCGCCGCGTCGGTTCACGCCCGCCTGCTCAATCAAGCCAGACCAGGCGACCGGTCATTCAATGACCTACTTCAGCTTTATGCCATGGAGAGGTTTCTGTACCGCCTGTCGATCTCGAAGCACGCCGACCGCTTTGTGCTCAAGGGCGCAATGCTGCTCCGCGTCTGGGATCAGACGTCTTACCGGACAACACGTGATATCGATCTGCTTGGCCGTGTCAGCAACGAGGCTGCGGTGGTCGAATCGATCATCCGCGACGTCTGCGAGCAGGAAGTCGATCCGGACGGACTCCTGTTCGACGCTGCGAGCGTCCAATCTAATGCGATTGTGGAAGACGCTGACTACGCCGGAGTTCGGGTGGCATTTCGAGGAACACTAGGAAACGCGCGTCTCTCCATGCAGCTGGACATCGGGTTTGGAGACCGCATCACGCCAGCACCCCTCACCGTCGAATTCCCTGTGCTGTTGGCTATGCCCGCAGCCCGCCTCCAAACCTACCCGCCCGAAACCGTAGTGGCCGAGAAGTTCCAGGTGATGCTTCAGCGGGCTGAGGCAAACAGCAGGATGAAGGACTTCCACGACATCTGGTGGATTGCCGGTCGGTTCGACTTCGCTGGTCAGACCCTGGCGGAAGCCATACGGGTGACGTGCAGCCATCGGGATACGCCGATTCTCGCAGATCCTACTGCGTTCACCGCTGCGTTCGCTCAGAACCCATCCAAGGTCACGCAGTGGAAAGCATTCCGAAAGCGGCTGACCCCAACGGACTGCCCGGAGGACTTCGAGGATCTCGTGGAGCAGGTAGCCCGGTTCCTGCGCCCCGTCGCCGCTTCCATTCACGATTCCGTCGATTTCGATCGGCGATGGCCTGCCGGTGGCCCGTGGTCGTGAAAATCGTCGCGGCAAGATCAGCCACCCGCATCGACACGCGGACAGGAAGTGTGACAACGGCATAGGTGACCCGAGAGGCCCCCGCGAGGTGCGGGGGCACGCGAGGGTGCCGTGCCGGATCCCAACCCCAATCTCGATCAGGCGATCGCCGACAACGCCGCCGGGCCATCCAAGGCCTCGGTGGACGGGCAGTCGGTCGAGCAGCACGCGATCCGCGACCAGATCGAGGCGGACCGCTACCTCGAGTCCAAGCGGGCCACGCGCCGGCGCGGGCTGGGGATCCGGCTGTTCAAGATCGTGGCTGGGGGGCCGGTGGCACCGGCGGACGGGAGGGCGGATGCTGAAGCGTCTGCTCGCCCCGCTCTCGCGCCAGACCGATCCGGTCCGGGCCGCCGCGGCGACCATGCCTCAGCGGGCACGGATGGTCCGGGCGCGGTTCGACTCGGCCCAGACCACCGCCGACAACCGCCGCCACTGGGCCGCGGCCGACGGGCTCTCGCCCAATGCGGCAGTCAGCCCCGAGGTGCGCCGCATCCTGCGCAACCGCGCCCGCTACGAGGTGGCCACGCTCGGCGAGATCAGCTTCGTGGATCTCGGGGCCGACGGCTCGACCTCGGCGACCATCGCCGCGGGCGCTGCCGCGGCCGACGATCCATCCGATCCCGTCCAGGGCGCGGGCAACCCTGCGTCCGAAGCGAACCACCCTGCGATCGCCGATCCAGTGCAGGCCATGCGGCAGCAGATCGCCGCCGAGAGCGAGCGGATCGCCGCCGTGCGACGCCTGTGCGCGGGCCAGCATCCGGAAATCGAGGCCCGCTCGATCCGCGAGGGCTGGGATGCGACCAAGACCGAACTGGAGGTCCTGCGGGCCAGCCGGCCCAAGGCCCCTGCCATCCACGCCCTCATATCGCCGGCGGTCAACCAGCGCGTACTCGAAGCCGCGTGCGTGCTCTCGGGCCGGCTGACCACCCCGGAGCGTCACTGCGCCGAGCAGGATCTGGAAGCCGCGACGCGGGCCTTCGGGCAATCGATCGGGCTCCAGGAACTGCTGCTGCACGCCGCCTGGGCCAACGGCTACACCGGCCGGACCTTCCGCGACTGGCACGGCGTGATGGACGCGGCCTTCGGACGCGGGATCGAGGCATCCAACAGCACGATCAGCATCGGCGGCATCCTCTCGAACGTCGCCAACAAGTTCCTGCTTGAAGGCTTCTTCAGTGTCGAGCGCACCTGGCGGAACATCACCGCCGTGCGCAGCGTGACCGACTTCAAGGCCGTCACGAGCTACCGGCTGACCGGCAACGACCAGTACGAGCGCGTCGCGCCCGGCGGTGAGATCAAGCACGGCACGCTGGGCGAGGAGACCTACACCAACCGGGCCGAGACCTACGGCCTGATGCTCTCGATCGACCGCACCGACATCATCAACGACGATCTGGGCGCGATCACCAGTGTGCCACGCAAGCTCGGAGCGGGCTCGGGCAAGACGATCAACGACATCTTCTCGAAGACCTTCCTGGCGAACTCGGGCTTCTACACCGCCGGCAACAACAACTACCTCGCTGGCGCGGACACCGCCCTGTCGATCGACGGGCTGACCAAGGCCGAGGTCGCCTTCATGGACCAGGTGGATTCCAACGGCAAGCCGCTGGGGGTGATGCCGCAGGTGCTGCTGGTGCCCACAGCGCTGTCGGCGCTGGGCAGCCAGCTCTTCAAGAGCATGGAACTGCGCGACAACACCTCGAGCGCCAAGTACCCGGTGACCAACCCGCACCAGGGCAAGTTCCGCGTCGAGGTCAGCCGCTACTTGGGCAACGCGGCCTACCCGGGCCAATCGAGCAAAGCCTGGTACATGCTCGCCTCACCGGCGCACCTGCCGGTCATCGAGGTGGCGTTCCTCAACGGACAAGAGGCCCCGATCATCGAGACCGCCGAGCAGAGCTTCAACCGGCTGGGGATCCAGATGCGCGGCTACCACGACTTCGGTGTCGCGCTGCAGGACCCGCGCGGCGGCGTGAAGAGCAAGGGTGAGGCATGAGCCAGATCGGTGGCACCGGTCAGGCCGGAGGCGGACTCGAGCCCGGCGGTGGGCTCGAGCCAGGAGAACCCGGGCAGCCCGGAGAACCGGGCAACGGAGGCACAGCGATGGCAACGATTTTCATTCACGACGGCGACGCGATCGACATCACCCCCTCGGCCGACATCGCGTCCGGGGAGGTCGTGGTCCAGGGCGATCTGGTCTGCGTCAGCAAGCGGGACATCCCGGCGAACACGCTCGGCGCGGTCGCGACCCGGGGTGTGTTCGACTTCCCCAAAGGCGCGGGCGCGATCGCGGCGGGCGCGGTGGTGCACTGGGACGCGACCAACGGCGTGGCGACGACCACCGCCAGCGGTAACAAGCGGATCGGTAAAGCCGTGCTCGCGGCGGCGGCCGGCGACGAGACCGTGCGTGCCCTGCTGATCCCGTAACGGAGGTGATGCGGTGATGGACCTGATGGACCGTGGATCGGCGATGCTCGGCCGCGTGCGTGCGGAGCGCCTGTCGCGTCCGGTGACCTACCGGCGCGGGAGCGATTCGATCGAACTCGCCGCGGCGGTCGGATCCACGGCCTTCGAGCGCACCGACGACCACAGCGTGATCCACCGCGTCGAGTCGCGGGACTACCTGATCGCGGCCGAGGCTCTGGTCCTCGCGGGCTCGACCGCGCGACCGGCGGCCGGCGACCGCATCGAGGAGCACGGCTCCGAGAGCGTGCATGTGTACGAGGTCGCGGCCCCCGCCGGTGAGCCGGTCTGGCGCTACAGCGACCCGCAGCGCCGCACGCTGCGCATCCACACCAAGCTGATCCGAACGGAGGTCGTGTGAACGCATCGACACACCAGGCCAGCCACACCAACGCCAACGCCCATCCCAACGGCCGCTCCCGCTGGGCGGGCGTGGTGCTCACCGCGGGGCTGGCCATCGCGGCGCTGATTGTCCAGTGGGGCGTGGTCACCACCAAGCTCGACCAGGTCGAGAAGCGGCTGGACGAGCTGATCTTCGAGGCCCGCTCCCTGCGCGTCGAGTCGCAGGGCCTCGAACGCCGGCTCTCGTACGTCGAGGGCCGCATGAACAGCACCCGTGATCGGAGGAACGAGCCATGAGTGTCCTGGTCCAGATCGCCGACGCGGTCGCCGCGTCGATCAACGCCGCTGCGGCCGACGGGGTGTTCCCCGAGCCGCTCGAGGCCGTGCGGGCCCACCGCCCGAGCTTCGACCTCGAAGAGCTGGGCGAGCTGCGTGTGAGTGTTGTGCCCCGCTCGACGGTGATCACGGCGCTGGCGCGGCTGCAGAGCCAGTACGAGTGCACGGTGGATGTGGGCATCCAGCAGCGCGTGCCCGCGGGTGATGACGCCCGGGTCGATGCGCTTCTCGAACTGGCCGAGGCCGTCGGCGACCACCTGCGGCACAAGCGGCTGCCCGAGTTCCCCGAGGCCGCCTGGTCGTCAATCGCCCACGACCCCGTGCTCGCCCCCGAGCACCTCGATGAGCGTTCGACGCTGACCACGGTCCTGAGTGTCACCTACCGGGTGAGGAGGTAAGCGATGTCGATCCGTCTGGGTATGGAGGCCGTGCTCAACTTCAAGACCGGCGGCCAGGGCGGCGCAGGCTCGTGGAACGAGCTGGCCAACGTCCGCGATGTGACGCTGAGCCTGGAGACGGGCGAGGCGGACGTGACGACGCGGGCCAACAGCGGCTGGCGGGCCACGGTCGCGACGCTCAAGGAGGCCAGCGTCGAGTTCGAGATGGTCTGGGACAGCACCGACACGGGCTTCACCGCCATCAAGAACGCGTACATCAACAACGGCGTCATCGGGATGCAGGTGCTCGATGGGCCGTCGGGCGAGGGGCTGCAGGCGGACTTCATGATCACCGCCTTCAGCCGCTCGGAGTCGCTCGAAGAGGCGATCACCGTCTCGGTGACCGCCAAGGTGACCTACTCGGCGACGCCGCCGTCGTGGATCGGGGGCTGAGCCATGAAGAGCTTCACGGACAACGCGGGCCGGGACTGGACCGTCGAGGTCAACGTCTCGGCGCTCAAGCGGATCAAGGGCCTGACCGGCACCGACCTGCTCGAGGCCATCGACGGCCCGCTGGTCGAGCGGCTCATCCGCGACCCGATCCTGCTGTGCGACGTGGTGTACGCCGCGTGCAAGCCGCAGGCCGACGAGCGGGGCGTGGGCGACGAGGACTTTGGGCGTGCGATGGCCGGCGACGCGATCGACCGTGCGACGGCGGCGCTCCTGGAGGAACTCGTGGCTTTCTGCCCGAGCCCGAGGGACCGGGCCAACCTCGGGCGGGTGCTCCAGGCCACACGCGATGTGATGGACAAGGCCCGGGATCTGGTGCAGCGGCGGATCGACGAACTGACCAGCGCGGGGGCGCTCGACGCGATCGCCGAGGCGGCGCTGCGGGAGCCGACGCCTGGCGAGCCGTCTGGCGCTGCGCGGGCCTCGCCGGGGTCGATCCCGGACCCCTGACGCTGCGCGAGCTTTTGGCGATGGCCGAGGCCCGCCAGCGGCACGACTGGCAGATCGCGTCCAGCGTGCTCGCGCTGCTGGCCAACTGCCACCGCGACCCCAAGAAGTCGCGGGCGTTCAGGCCGGGGGACTTTGACCCATTCGCCCCAGAGCGCGGCGAGGTGATCCCGGCGGACATCGGGGTGCTCAAGGACGTGTTCATCAGGGACCGCAACAGCAAGACAGAGCAAGGAGGCGAGCATGAAGATTGATCCCAAGCACGCGGCGTACGGCTTCGGCCTCGTGATGATGTCGCTGGGGTTGGCGGCGTGCGCGGGCTTTGACCTGGGCGACATGGTCAAGGTCAAGACCCCCAACGCGATCCAGCAGACCCGCGGCCTGCCGCGCACCACCACGCTCAACGAGGCGGAGGCCGAGTACAGGGCGTGGTTCGAAGACACCCAGCGCGTCGGGGCCCAGTGGAAGGCCAGCATCGAACGCGGCGGCGAGGTCCGAGGCCTGCTGGGGCAGATCACCCTCTCGGCACTCGACGACTTCGGCCCCACGCTCGCGGGCGTGCCCATCGCCGGTCCGGCCCTGCCGGCGCTGACCGGCCTGGCCGGGCTGTTCATCGGCGCGGGGCGGCTCCGCAAGGAGAAGGAAGCGTCGTTCAACAAGGGGCTCAAGGAGGGCCGCGTGCCTCCCAGTACCGGAGGAACCGCCGCGTGATCGACATGCGCGTCAAGGCCATGTTCTTCGACCGCGCGCGGGTGCAGCGCGCGGTCAGCCACGCCAACCGGCGGGCACTGTCGCGGGCCGGGGCGTTCGTGCGCACCCGCGCCCGCACGAGCATGCGCAAGCGCCGCGGCACCTCGCGACCGGGCCAGCCGCCCTACGCCCACGAGGGCTCGCTGCGCCGGATGATCCTCTTCGGCTACGAGCCATCTCGGGAAACGGTCGTCATCGGACCGGTGGGGTTCCGCAGCAGCGATGCCCCCAACGCGCTCGAGTTCGGCGGGCGGACGACGGTCGTGCGGCGGCGACGGTCTGCACGACGAGGTCAGCGCGTCATCAAGAGTCGGGTGCGCATCGCCGCCCGGCCGTACATGGCCCCGGCGCTCGACAAGGAGCGCCCCAAGCTCCCAGCGCTCTGGCGCAACAGCGTGAAGGGGGCATCATGAACCCATCAATGGTTATCGAAGTCGTTGTACGGTGTAGCCAACGACACGCCGACGTAGATCTCAAGCAGGCACTGGCGCACTGGGTCGGGTTCCTCGACATAACGAATCTGCATAGTGGCAATCCGTGCCTTAGCGGCTGTGAATGCCGCCACAAATGTCGGGTCAAGCATGAGTTGAGCTCTGGAGCCCTCCGGCTTGTAGGTAGCCTTGGCCTTACCGGTTGCTTCGCGGGAAAGTTTGAATGCGAAGGCCGCCTGGCGATGTGTCGCCGATGGGCTGCCGTGGTTTCGAATCCTCTGACGCATGCGATTCGACCGGCCCACATAAAGACTCGCGTCTTGTTCGCTGAAAAGATAGACCCCACGCGTGGCCATGCCCATGGGCAAGGTCGTACAGGTGACAGGCCGCATCGACAACAGCCGATCAAGTGTGCCTGGAAGCGTCTCGATGTGCTGCCGGAAGGATTCGTCCATGCGTTTGGCAGTCTAGCTCGGAGATCATGCTGATGGCCAACACCCGCGGCATCCGCGCCGGACGGGCGTTCGTCGAGCTCGGCGTGAGCGACAAGCTCAGCGCCGGGCTGCGGCGCGCCCAGAAGCGGCTCAAGGCCTTTGGCGATGGCGTCCGGGCTGTCGACACCCGCTTGGCCGCGATCGGTGCGGCCGGGCTCGCGCCGCTGGCTGCCAGCGTGCGGTCCTTCGCCAAGGCCGGCGACACGCTCGACAAGATGAGCAAGCGCACCGGCGTGAGCGTCGAGGCGCTCAGCGAACTGGGCTTCGCCGCCGAGCAGTCCGGGGCCGATCTCCAGACGCTCGAAGCCGGCGTCCGTGTCATGCAGCGAACGCTCAACGACGCCGAGCGTGGGCTCGCGACCGCCAAGGACGCGATGGCTGAGCTCGGTCTGTCCGCCGACGCCTTGCGCGGGCTCTCGCCCGAGCAGCAGTTCAAGACGCTGGCGGAAGCGCTCAGCCGCATCGAGGACCCGAGCAAGCGGGCTGCCGTCGCGATGCAGATCTTCGGCCGGGCGGGCACGAGTCTGCTCCCGCTGATCGAGGACGGCGCGGACGGCATCGAGGCGCTCCAGGAGCAGGCACGTTCATTGGGCCTGACCATCTCGACCGAGGCCGCCGCGGAGGCGGCGCTGCTCACCGACACGCTCAACATCCTTTGGCGCACGGTGCGTCAGGGCGTTTTCGTCGTCGGCTCAGCGCTCGCGCCGCCCGTGACGCGCTTGGCCGAGGCCACCAGCCGTGTCGTGGTCAGCGTCACGGCGTGGATCAAGGCGAACCGTGCCGTGGTCGTCGCCGCGGCCAAGGTCGCGACGATCGTGGCGCTCGTTGGGCTCACGCTGATCGCGGCGGGGCTGGGCATCTCGGTGCTGGCCGCAGCGCTCGGCGGGCTGGCGACGCTGGTGACCGCGGCCGGGGCCGCGATGGGCGCGCTGATGTCACCGATCGGGCTCGTCGTCGTTGCCATCGCTGGGCTGGGCGTCGCGGTCGTGCGGTACACGAGCCTGGGCGGGCAGGCGGTCGGCTGGCTCATGGACCGCTTCGGCGAGCTGCGGGCGTTCGTCGGCCGCGTCGCGGGCGGGATCGCGGACGCGCTGGCGGCGGGCGATCTCGCGCTGGCCGCCGAGGTGCTCTGGCTCGGGCTCAAGGTGGCGTGGCAGCGCGGCGTGGCTGAACTCAACGCCGTCTGGCTCGAGGCCCGGGGCTTCTTCGTGGGCACCGCCCAGAAGATGTGGTTCGGGGCGCTGGCGGCGGCCCAGATCGTCCTGCACGCCCTCGAGTCGGCGTGGATTGAGACGACCGCGTTCCTTTCCAAGACCTGGACGCGCTTCGCGTCGGGATTCCAGCGGATCTGGCAGAACGCCGTCGGCTTCGTCGCCAAGCGGATGCTCGAGATCCAGGGGCTGTTCGATTCCTCGCTGGATGTCGAGGCCGCGAAACAGGCCGTGGACGATCAGCTCGATGCGAAGCTCGCGGAGATCGATCAGAACGCGCAGCGGGAACTCAGCGCCCGAGAAGACCGACGCCGCCGCGAGCGCGACGCGGCCGCAGAACTCAACGAGGCCACGCTCGCCGAGATCGGCCAGCGCTTCGAGGAAGCCCAGGAGGCGCTGCGCACCGGCAACGAGGCCCGCATCGCCGAGTCGCAGCGGGCGCTCGACGAGGTCCGCCGCAAGCTCGACGAGGCGATCGAGACCGCCCGCGATCGGCGCGAAGCGATGGGCGACGAGTCCGGCCCTGGTCGCATCGGACGAGACTTGATCGCAGAGCTCGAAGACCGGCTCGGTTCGCTGGGCTCGTCACTGGCCCGCGGCCCGAGCGCCCGCGGCACCTTCAACGCCCGTGCGGTGCAGGGGCTGGTCACCGAGGGCACCGCCGCCGAACGGACCGCCAAGGCCACCGAGCAGACCGCCAAGAACACCAGACGCCTGGCCGATTCCGTGCAGTCAGGAGGGCTGAGATTTGGATGAGACAACGGGGACGATGTCCCTACACGCCGCAAATCGTTTCAATCATCACGTACCCGGTGCAGCGCGAAAGCGATTGCCAAAAAGTCAGATCTTCTTGACTCATAAACCACTCCTCGAGCGCACTGGGGTCTTCAGTTTTGGAAGCCCAATAGCGAATCCCATCATAGCTATCGCTGTAAGTCCAGTTCCCATGGGCAACTGCGTTCCGAAGAGCGCGAACTTCGTTATCGCACAAGGCTTTGCATACCCGTTTCAGCGTGGTATTTGGGCTTGCACGTCTTCTGACAGCATCAACCATAGTGTCGCGCAAGTACACAAACGAGATGTAGAGTTGCACGACCACTTGAGCCCGGATGATTTCAGGCGGAGAAGCCGGGGTGGACGCAACTCGATCCATGAACATCTGAAACGCCACCAACTCATCTTTGCGCTTGCTCAAGGGAATCAGGTCCTCTCGAAGGGCGCCACGGATTTCTTCGACTCCGAGGGTTACACAATCCCGATGCAGTGCACTCGCCACTGCGTTCGCGTCCGCTTCGTTAATACGAAGATCGTCTCGCAACTTCGACGAGTACCGACCCAGTTGTTGGTCAAGGTGCGTAAATGGATCAGACATGCCAGCATTGTAGCTGGTCTGAAATCGGCCCTAGCCGTGGACACACTGCGATCGCAGCAAGTATCTCCTACGGAATAACACGATGCCGACGACCGTCACCGAGAAGTTCGAGAGCCGCCGGTCCACGAAGGGTCCCCCGGAGAACAACCCTTCGGCGGAGCTCGTCTACACCGTGCGCGGCACCAACGACGACCTCGCGGCACGATCAGCCGCCGAGAACGAAAGCCCATCCACTTACGACGGCCTCCCACGCCAGACGGTATCGGTCGAGCCGGTCGGCTTCGAACTCTGGGAGGCCACGGCCCGGTACGGGCAGGCGCAGAGCGACGGGTTCCCGCAGACCGGCGAGAGCGTCTTCAGCTTCGACACCGGCGGCGGCACCCAGCACATCACCCAGAGCAAGCAGACGATCAGCAGCCACGCCGCATCGGGCGCGACCGCGCCCAACTTCAACGGCGCGATCGGCGTGACCGCCGACGGCGTCGAAGGCGTGGACATCACCGTGCCGGTGTACCAGTTCAGCGAGACGCACTACTTGCCTGCGTCGCAAGTCACGCAGGGATACAAGTCGACGCTGTTCAACCTGACCGGCAAGGTCAACAACGGATCGTGGAAGGGCTTTGCGCCCGGCGAGGTGCTGTTCCTCGGCGCGTCCGGCTCGCGTCGCGGCACGGGCGTGGACTCCGACTGGGAGATCACCTTCCGCTTTGCGGCGAGTCCCAACGCTTCGGGCATCGCGGTCGGGCCGATCAGCGGGATCAGCAAGAAGGGCTGGGAGTACCTGTGGGTCCGCTACGCCGACGCGGAGGACGCGGGCTCGCAGGCGATCGTCAAGCGGCCCGTCGCGGCGTACGTCGAGCGGGTGTACGACCAGGGCAACTTCTCGGCGCTGGGGATCTGAACCATGACCGACGCCTTCCGCAAAGTCCGATCCGGCCAGCCGCTGGTGATCCCCGCGCGGGCGTACAACGCGTTCGTCGATGCGGCCGTCGCCGAGCGCCGGCGCGAGCAGACGCGCGGCGGTGGGCCTCTGGCCGACGCCATGCCGCGCGGGCTGGTGCTCGTGCGCAACGACTCCGACCAGACGATCGAACCGTACCACGTGCTCGCGATCTCGGGCGTGCTGGTTGAGCCGGGCGAGGGGGATCAGGAGCGGACATTCCAGAGCCGCACGCCGCTGACCGGCATGATCGCCACCGAGGGCTCGAGCCCGATGGTGTTCGTGATGGCGACCCAGCCGATCAAGGCGGGCGAGCTCGGACGCTGTGTGCTCACCGGCGTCACGCCCGCGCGGGTGTTCGTGAACAACGAACTCGATACCACCTGCGACCTCGCGCCCGAGGAGACCGTGCTCACCAGCACGCCCATGGGCGGCGTGCCGATCCTCTGGAAGGAGGAAGGCATCGGCGAGAAATGGGCGGTGATCGAGATGGGCCGGCCATCATCGGGCCGCGTCACCGCGATCCTCGGCGCGGCCCAGCCGATCCCCACCGAGCACAACCGCTGGCGCTACCCATGGCAGGAGGCCCGCCTCGACGGCGATCCGGGCAGCGAGACCTACCTCCGGTATGTCGCGGTGCCGGACGGCCTGTCGTCGCAGCTTGGGGGGGCCAGCGGCGGGGAAGACCCCGCGCTGCTGGCGATCAACCGCTTCGAAGCGCACCACATGAACACCCCCCCGTCGGCCGCCCCGGGCTCGGGCTTCGAGGGCCTGCTGGGCCTCGGTCCGGTGTGCGACCTGCCGGGCGTGCTGCCCAAGTGCCCACCCGCGCGGTCGCTTCGGCCCAAGCTCGTGCCCATCCCCGAGGGCGTGTGCGTGCAGCTGACCTGCGAGCGCAACAGCAAGGGCCGACCCGTCTGGGTCTTCGAAGCGATGACCTTGATGGAGCTGGCCGACCCCGCGGACGACGACCGGAAGTTCAACCTGTTCGTGGAGGGCGGGGCATGAGCACGACCACGAACGACCTCGACGCCCGCCGCGACCACGAGCGGGCCAAGTACCTCGAACTGGCCGCGCGGCCGGGCTCGGGGTCGGGGGGGTACGGCTCGACGAATCACGGCCGCCACGCGGTCCCGATCGTGCGTGCGTGGAAGCCGCGCTTTGTCGTGGACTTCGGCTGTGGACGCAACGACTTCATCCGGCACCTGCGCCGGCTCGGCATCGACGGGCTGGGCGTGGACTTTGCGTTCGACGACGCCGATGTCGTCAAGCCCATGCACGCGACGGGGCTCGTGGAAGGCGTGGCCGATGTGGTCACCTGCTTCGACGCGCTCGAGCATCTGCTGCCCGAGGACGTGAACCCGGTGCTGGCCGAGATGCGGCGCGTCGCCCGGCCGCGCGGGTGGTTCTGCGTGTCGGTGTGCACACGCCCCAGCCGCATCACCGCCCTGGGCGAGAACCTGCACCCGACCGTGCGGCCCATCAACTGGTGGCTCGACCGCATCGGGCGCGTGGGCGCGGTCACCGATCGCCGGGCGGGCGGTCGTTACATCATCGGGAGGTTCACCCGCTGATGCGCGAGAACCAGTCGGACATCGCGGCGCTCCAGCACGGGCTCAAGTCACGCCGTCCCGCCCGGGACGGGCTGCGCCTGTATACCGCCGACTTCGACTCGGTCTCGCTCGCGCGGTTCTACCGCGGCCGCTCGGCGTTCCTGATCCTCTCCGGTCCGTCGCTCAACCAGGTCGATCTCTCGCTGCTCCATCGGCGGGGCATCGTCACGATGGGGGTGAACAACTCGTGGACGATCCACCGGCCGACGCTGTGGACCTGCGTGGACGACCCGGGCCGCTTCATCGACACCGGCTGGAAGGACCCGGGCATCCTCAAGTTCGTGCCGACGTGCATGTGGTCCAAGCGGCTGCGCATCCAGAACCCGGACGGCACCATGCGTGACAGCGCGTTCAAGGTCCACCAGATGCCTTCGGTGCTGTTCTTCCGCCGGGCCGACCACTTCGACCACGAGCGGTTCCTGACCGGGGACTCGATCCCCTGGGGCAACGACGGTAAGACCGCCGACTCGCTTGGGATCGTCGGCAAGCGGAGCGTGATGCTGGTGGCCCTGCGCCTGCTGCACTACCTGGGCTTCGGGACGGTGTACCTGCTCGGCTGCGACTTCAAGATGGCCCCGGACCGGCGGTACGCCTTCGACGAGCACCGCTCCAAGGACGCCATCCGCCACAACAACGTGCTCTACGACTCGCTCGCCCGGCGCTTCGAAGCCCTGCGGCCGCACTTCGACCAGCACAAGTTCCGTGTGGTCAACTGCTCGCCCGGCAGCGAGCTGCGGGCGTTCGAGACGATGACTTACGAGGACGCCGTCGCAGCCGCGAGCGCCGAGTGCGCCAAGCGTGTCAGTGCGCAGGGCTGGTATGAGCCGAATCCCTCGCCCGAGAAGACGACCGCGAAGGAGGCCGCCCGATGAGCGACGGCCCGACGCGTTACTACCTCTACATCCCGGTCTGGGCGACGGGCACGCCGCCCCAGGGCGGCGGGTCGAGCGGGATGTCTTCCGGCTCGGGCGGTTCGGTCACGGAGTCCAGCGAATCGTCGTCCTCGGTCTCCTCGTCGATGCCCCCGACCGAATCGACGCTCGAGCCCTCGGTCCCCACCGACAGCATCCCCAGCCAGCCAACGGAATCGTCGTCCGCATCCGGCTCCGGCGGCAGCGGCACACCCTCGGCCAGCATGTCCAGCCAGTTCACCGAGTCCACCGCTGCGAGTTCGGGCGCGAGCAGCTCGGGCGAGCCGGGCTCGTCGATGGCCAGCTCCGGCGTTTCGTCCGGAGGCGGATCCAGTGGCGGCGGTACCGGCTCGGGAGGCACCGGCCCCGGGGGGACGGGTCCCGGGGGATCCGGACCCGGAGGGACTGGACCGGGTGGTACAGGGCCGGGCGGCACCGGGCCGGGCGGCACCGGACCCGGTGGTACTGGTCCCGGGGGCACGGGCCCCGGCGGAACCGGGCCAGGGAGTTCGGGCGGCAACTGCCTGCTCTTCGGCACCCTCGTCCGCCTGGCTGACGGCCGCGTCACGCCCATCGAGAACCTCAAGCCCGGTGACCTCGTCGCCTCTATCCGCGTCCCCGGCCTCGAGGTCGATGTTCCGTACCGCGCCCAGTACAACTGGCTCTCGCACCACGGTTTGGATGATGCCGAGCAGGTCCCTGCACGGGTCGCCAGCATCTCTCTCGGCGAGCACCAAGGCTTCGTGATCATCAACCGCCGCATCAAGGCCACGCCCGAGCACCCGATCCTCATCCGCCGCGGCGACGAGTGGGGTTTCGCATCGGCCGAGTTTGTCCGGCCCGGCGACCGGCTGGTCGACGATCTGTTCAACGAAGAGCCGGTCGAATGGGTCGATCGGGTGGAAGCACCATCGAGAACCGTCGCCATCCACATCCCGGGCACCAACACCCTGCTGGCCGAGGGTGTCTGGGTCCACAACGATCTGCCCGCCACCGCCGCCTCCTCTGGCTCGGGCAGCGGCATCTCGGCGTCCGCATCCGGCTCCGGATCGGGCTCCAGCAGCGGCTCGGGCTCATCCGGCAAGTCGAGCGGCTCCTCGTCCTTCTCCTCCTCGGGCTCCTCTAGCGGTTCCGAGAGCCAATCCGAATCCGGAAGCGGCCCGGGCATCTCGGCGACCGGCCCGCAAACCGGCAACACCATGAGCGGGATCGTGACCTTTGGGACGGGGCCGGGGCAGTCGGTGAAGGAGTGACAGCTTCATGACCTAAATGCCATCACGCGCAGTCGCAAGGCATTTCCGATGACAGACACCGAGCTAAGGCTCATCGCCGCCGCGGCAATCATGGGGCTCAGCAGGACGCCGAATACTGGGTAGAGAACACCCGCGGCGATGGGAACGCCAGCGGCGTTGTATATGAATGCGAGAAAGAGGTTCTGTCGGATATTCCTCATCGTCGCGCGGCTCAGCTCTCGGGCCCGGACCAGGCCGTTGAGATCGCCACCGACCAGCGTCATCGAAGCGCTCTCGATCGCCACGCCCGCGCCTGTGCCCATGGCGACCCCGACATCGGCCTGGGCGAGCGCGGGCGCGTCGTTGACACCATCGCCCGCCATCGCGACCCGCTGCCCCTCGCTCTGCAGTTTACGGATGATCTCGGCCTTTTGGTCGGGGAGAACTTCCGCCTCGACGCGATCGATGCCGAGCTGGTCGGCGATGGCCTGGGCCGTGGTGCGATTGTCGCCTGTGAGCATGACCACGGTCATCCCATGTTCGTGTAGTGCGTCTATGGCCTGGCGTGTGGTCTTCTTGATCGGGTCCGCGACCGCGAGCAGGGCAGCCAGCTTTCCATCGATCGATGCGAACATCGCAGTGCCGCCTTTGCGTCGCTGCTCTTCGGCTCGATCGGCCAGCGAATCAAATTCCACACCCTCATCTCGCATCAGCGCGGGTGAGCCGATGGCCACGCGCGCGCCATCGACCGTGGCGATGATTCCCTTGCCGGTGATGCTCTCGAAATCCGTGGCGTCGAAACGCTGTTCGGTCCGGTCATCCAGACCGGCGACGATCGCCTCGGCCAGCGGGTGCTCGCTGCCCCGCTCCGCCGCGGCCAGCAGCGCCAGCACCCGAGGCTCATCCTGACCGTCCGCAACCTCCGCGACGACCAACTCCGGCCTGCCCTCGGTGAGTGTGCCGGTCTTGTCCACGACGATGGTAGTGATCTTCTCGAATGCCTCGATCGCCGCGGCGTTTTTGATGAGCACGCCCTGCTTGGCTCCCTGCCCGGCCGCCACCATGATCGACATGGGTGTAGCCAGCCCCAAGGCGCATGGGCAGGCGATGATGAGGACTGAAACCGCCGCGACCAGCGCGTAGCTGATCGCCGGTGACGGACCCACGAGCAACCACACGACGAAGGCGATGATGGCGATCAGAACGACGGCGGGGACGAACCACGCGGATACCGCGTCGGCAAGTCTCTGGATCGGCGCACGGGACCTCTGGGCCTCGGCGACCATCTGCACGATCTGCGCGAGCGTGGTGTCCGATCCGGTTCGGCTGACTCGCATCACGAACGATCCGGTCTTGTTGACCGTGCCGCCTGTGACCGAATCCCCGGCTCCCTTCTTCACGGGAACGGGCTCGCCAGTCAGCATGGCCTCGTCGATGGTGCTCCGGCCCTCAACGACCTCGCCGTCGATCGGGATCTTGTCTCCAGGGCGAACCCGCACCCGATCATCGGGTCGGAGTTCCTCGACCGCCACATCCTCTTCGGATCCGTCTTCGGCGATACGGCGGGCCGTGGGGGGCGCGAGTTCAAGCAGCTCGCGGATCGCACCGCCGGTCTGGCGTCGGGCTCGCAACTCCAGGACCTGTCCGAGCAGCACTAGCGTCACGATGACGGCCGCGGCCTCGAAGTACACGCCAACCCGGCCCGTCTCGTCCCGCAAGGACTCCGGGAAGAGCGTCGGTGAGACGGTCGCAACCACGCTGTAGATGTACGCGAGCGATACGCCGATGGTGATCAGGGTCCACATGTTCGGCGACATCGTTCGGATGGACCGCACACCCCGCACGAAGAACGGCCACGCGCACCACAGCACCACGGGTGTGGCCAGGACCATCTCGCCCCACTGACTCACCGTGGGGCTGACCCAGCGGTGGAACGGGTGGCCGAACAACATGTTGCCCATGACATAGATCAGGAGCGGCGCTGTGAGCACGGTTCCGACCCAGAACCGCCGTGTCATGTCGTACAGTTCTGTGTCGTCCTGTTCCGCCGTGGCGTCGAGTGGTTCGAGCGCCATGCCGCACTTGGGACAATCGCCGGGGCCGATCTGACGAACCTCGGGGTGCATTGGGCAGGTGTAGATAACATCCTTGGGCCCGTCATGCCGTTGTGCCGCATCATCCGCGTGCTTGTGTGAGCAGCATGAATGCGACGCCGTTTCTTGCCCGCCCGGATCGCTGTTCGACACGAATCGCTCGGGACTTGCCTTGAACCTGTCTGCACATTGCGAGCTGCAAAACAGGTACTCGGTGCCGTCATGCTCGAATCGCTCCGCTTCCGAGCCTGGGGTTACGATCATGCCACACACGGGATCGGCCGTTGGATTGCGCGGTTTTGTCATTGTGTGCGTCCTTCCATCCACGATCACTCCGGAAGTTTGGCGAGGTACTCTGCAGGGTTCGCCCTAAACTTCGGCAGGCAGCCGGCGCAACACAAACGAACGAGTTTCGTGCCCGCGACCAACTCCACCGGTTCGCCCATCGATCCGAGCTTCGCCCCGGTGACGACGCAGGTGTCGAGGGCGTAGTTCGCACGCTGCTCTTCCGCGTACGCGGCATCGAGCTTGGTCATGTACTTGCCTGGCTCGTTGACGAGCGACTTCTCGCACCCCCCGCAGCAGAATCGGACCAGCCGATTCATGTAGATAAAGTTGACCGGTTCGCCCATCGAACCGAGCGGACCACCGACGGGGCAGTTGACCATCGGGTAGCCCGGGAGCTGGGACTCGATGATTCGCTTGTCCAGCATGTCGAGATGCTTCTTCGGATCGGCCTTGAACGCGGTAACGGCATCGGCGTTCGCGAGTCGTACCAAGCGGTTGTTGTGCACATGGTTTACAGCATCCGCATCAAGTTCGTTTCCGGTCACGATGCAGGTGCCGATGGGGTAGTGCATGAGCTGTTGCACGACGACCTTCTTGTCGATCTCGCCCCAGTACTTGGCTTTGTCGCTTTCGAATGTCCCGATGCAGCCCGCGCAGCAGAAACGCACTTCTCGGTTGTCGTAGACCTTCACGACGGGGTCTCCCATCGAGCCAAGAGGGCCACCGATGGGGCAGTCGGGCAGCGTGTAGGGGTAGGTCGGCCCGGGCGAGGCCACGCCCGTCGCGGGTTCGTCGCCAGGCTGGGTTTGATGCTCGGTACCTGCTTCGCGACCCGCCGCGGCCATTGCGATGAACTGATCCTTCCGCGGTTCGTCCCAGGCAAGGAACGCCTCGCCGCAGCCGGGACAGCACAGGCCGATGGTCTTGCCCTTGTACTCAACGGTTCCAGCAGAGGGCACGATCGGCTCCTTGCCGATGGGGCACATCGCATTGACGGGTTCGGCGGCGTGCTGCGCGTGCGAGCCAGTGTTGAGTTGTTGCGCCATCGCCAAACCAGCCGAGGCGTTGAGGCAGAGGCATGCGATCAGCATTGTGGGTTTCATATGGAATCTCCTTGTGCCGGGGGCACGGTGGTGTTGGCGGGGCGTGCGCGTGAAAGACGGAACTTCCACTCCTGCGCCCAGCAATACAGGATGGGAACGACGAACCATGTGATGGACGCGACGGCCATACCGCCAAACGACGGGATGGCCATGGGGACCATGATGTCCGAGCCACGACCGGTACTTGTGAGCACCGGCAGCAGCGCGAGGATGGTGGTGGCGCTGGTCATGACCGCCGCACGGATGCGGAGTTGCCCGCCATCAATCACCGCCTGCCGAATTGCTTCGATCGATTCGGGCTTGTTCTCGGCCATCGATTGTTCGATGCGGGTGGCCATGATCACCCCGTCGTCGGTGGCAATCCCGAACAGGGCGAGGAACCCGACCCAGACCGCGATGCTCAGGTTGAACTCTCGCACCTGGAAGAGCCCACGGAGGTTGGTGCCGAGCAGCGTGGTATCCAGGAACCACGGCTGTGCGTAGAACCACAGCATCAGGAACCCGCCGCCCCAAGCGACGAACACGCCGCTGAACACCATCAGCGTGACGCTGACCTTACGGAACTGGAAGTAGAGCAGGAGGAAGATCACCGCCAGTGACAGCGGCAGGACGATGCTCATCCGCTTGGCGGCGCGGACCTGATTCTTGTACGAGCCGGCAAACTCGTAGCTCACACCCGCAGGCACGGTCAACTGACCGGTGTCGATCTTGCTCTGGATCAAATCTCGGGCATCCTCGACGACGGTGACCTCGGCGAAGCCAGGACGCTTGTCGAAGAGCACATACGCAGTAAGAAATGTGTTTTCACTCCGGATCATCTGAGGACCGCGCCGGTAGACAATCTCGGCGAGTTCCCGCAGCGGCACCTGAGCGCCCATCGGTGTCGGCACGAGGATGTCGCCCAGCGTCTCGGGCTGGTCGCGCAACTCCCGGAGGTAACGCACGCGGACGGGATAGCGTTCCCGACCCTCGACTGTCATCGTGAGGGGCTTACCGCCGATGGCGACCTCGATGACCTCCTGCACATCGGCGATGCGCAGGCCGTAGCGGGCGATCCGTTCGCGGTCGATGTCGATTTCCAAGTACGGCTTACCCACGACCCTGTCGGCGAACACCGCCGCGGGCTGGACGCTCGGTACCTGCTTGAGCAGACGCTCCAGTTCGAGACCGAATGACTCGATTGTTTCGAGGTCCGGGCCGTAGACCTTGATGCCCATCGGCGCGCGGAAGCCCGTCTGCAACATCACGATGCGGGTCTCGATCGGCTGGAGCTTGGGCGCACTGGTTACGCCGGGCATCTCGGCCGCCGCCACGATCGCGTCCCAGATGTCCTGTTGGGATTCGATCTCGTCGCGCCACTGCCGGTATGGGCGACCGTCTTCGTCCGGGATCAGTTCGCCCCGCGTGTCTCGGACGTAATCGCTTGTCGTTGTGTCGTAACGGAACTTGAGCCGCCGCCCCTGATCATCGGTGCAGTACTCGCTCTGGTACTGGATGACGGTCTCGATCATCGAGATCGGCGCGGGGTCGAGCGGGCTTTCGACTCGTCCGATCTTGCCCACGGCCATCTCGACCTCGGGCACGCTCATGATGCGGCGGTCGAGCTCCTTGAGGATGTCTGTCGCCTCGCCGATCGACGCGTGCGTCATGGTTGTCGGCATGTAGAGGAACGCGCCCTCATCGAGCGAGGGCATGAACTCGCTCCCTAGGCCGGGAAAGGCATGCGCGATCTCGACCACTGCTTCCTTACTGCGGATCGAATCGGGCAGCCACCCAAAGACGCGATCGAAGCCGAGCCATGTCGTCGCGCCAAGCAGGACGACGAGGAGAGCTGGCGAGAGGCCGATCAGCTTGTGGCGCAGCGTCCAGGCAAGCACATACGGGAACGCCAGACGCACGGTCCAGAACGCCAACAGCACCAAGCCAACGATCGATCCAATGAACACCGAGTTTCCGAGCAGACCCGGCTCGGGCCCGAGCGGCTCCCACGCTCCGGCCAAGACAACGAGCACGACGACAACCGCCACGAGATTCGCTGACCACTGCAGGCCCCGAGCGACTATCGCCGGGAGCCACGGTCGAGCGAGATAGAACGCCCCGAATGCCGCGAGGATTATCCCACCGAGCGGTTCCAGGAAAACAGCGATCGCCAGACCTACCACAGTGAGTGCTACGGCCCCTGTGGTCCGAATCGCCCAGGTCCGGAGCCTAAACCCCATCAGCACATGCGCCGCCGTGGGCAGGATGGTCAACGCGATGATGATCGAGGCGATCAGTGCGAAGGTCTTGGCGTACGCCAGTGGCTTGAACAGCTTGCCCTCGGCGGCCTCCATCGTGAAAACAGGAAGGAAGCTGACCACTGTGGTGGCCACGGCGGTCAGCACGGCGCTGCCGACTTCGGTCGTCGCGCGGTAGATCGTCTCGATCGTCGGCTCTTGGTTTGCCTCGTTGGCCTCGGCTTCGTCGAGCCGCCGGAGGATGTTCTCGCTGAGCACGATGCCCATGTCGACGATGGTACCGATCGCGATCGCGATGCCCGAGAGCGCGACGATGTTCGCGTCGACCCGAAACAGTTTCATGCCGATGAAGGTCATCAGCACCGTGACCGGGAGCATCGCTCCGATCAGCAGGCTGCTGCGCAGGTGCATCACCATGAGGACGACGACGATGATCGTGACCAGCACCTGCTGAGTGATCGCCGAGTTCAGCGTCTGGAGCGTCTCACGGATAAGCCCCGAGCGGTCGTAGAAGGGAACGATGGTCACTCGGCTCTCGGTTCCGTCGGCCAGTACCATTGATGGCAGCCCCGACGAGATCTCGGCGATTCGGTCTTTAACACGCTGGATCGTCGCCATTGGGTTCTCGCCGTAGCGCACAACCACGACGCCGCCGACGGCCTCCTCACCGGCCTTCGTCAGAACGCCTCGCCGTAGCGCAGGGCCGAGGGATACCTTGGCGATGTCCCCTACCAGAATCGGTTGTCCGTCACGCGCGGTGATGGCCGCTTGCTCCAGGTCTTCGACCGATTCGATGAACCCAAGCCCACGCACGATGTACTCGACCCGGTTCACCTCGATGGTCCGAGCGCCAACATCGAGGTTACTCTGCCGGACTGCGGCGATGACCTCTTGCAGCGAGACACCCGCCGCACGCATGGCGTCGGGATTCACATCAACCTGGTACTCCTGCACGAATCCGCCGATGGACGCGACCTCGGAGACGCCCTGGACGCCGGCGAGCTTGTACTTGACGATGAAATCCTGGATCGACCTCAATTCATGCGGATCCCACCCACCCGTAGGATTGCCTTCCGTGTCTCGACCTTCGAGCGTGTACCAGAACACCTGACCGAGCGCCGTCGCATCCGGTCCAAGCGCCGGCATCACACCCTGCGGGAGTGTTCCGGCCGGCAGCGAGTTGAGTTTCTCCAGGACACGCGATCTCGACCAGTAGAACTCGACCTGTTCGTCGAAGATGATGTAGATGCTTGAGAATCCAAAGACCGAATAGCTTCGGATGTCTTTCACTCCGGGTATTCCCAGCATGGCGACCGTCAGCGGGTAACTGATCTGATCATCGATATCCTGCGGGCTCCGCCCGGGCCACTCCGTGAAAACAATCTGCTGGTTCTCGCCGATGTCCGGAATCGCATCGACGGGGACAGGATCGCGCGGCAGGCCACCCAGATCCCAATCGAAGGGCGCAACGAGCACGCCCCAGAAGAGCGTGCCGACAAGAAGAATCGCGACAACCAGCTTCTGCTCAAGGCAGAACCGGATCAGCGCGTTGAGCGGCCCGTGGGGTGGCGGCGGCGGATTGATGGATGCGCGGTCATTCATGATCGTGCTCCCCGCCATGCAGCTCAGTCCCGCCGTTCATCTCGGCACCGTCGAGCGGCTCGAACGATGCGCGGATCTCCCCGCACCGGAGCATGCTCGCGCCGAAGTACGGGTTGTTGATCCGCTCACCACGCTGGAGCCAATCCGCCCCCTTGTCGTCGAAGGCCATCGGGCAGTGCGCGACATACCACGCTTCACTACCACGATGCCCGAAACGACGCTGGAGCGTGATGACCGCCTCGCTCATGCCCTCGAACCGGGCACGGGCACGCTCGATGTCCGTGATGCCCGGCTCGACACGCAGACGAGCAGCGGCCCGCCGCCACACGCCAAGCGGTTCACCCACAAGCCCGGCTTCCGCGACGAAGCCGATCGCCGTTCGAAGATCCGCGGCCGCCTGCGAGAATCCACCCAGATCATCGGCCGCCAGCGCCTCCTGGGCATCCAGATACGCCGCATAGACGGGCTTGAGCGCGAAGACGAAACTGTCGGGAACATTCACACGCTCGGGCATGTCCGACATCGCCCCCGACGCACCTGCCATTCCACCGTGCCCCGCATGTGGGTCGCCCCCGCTGCCACCACCCGGGGTCATCATGCTGGGCTTGGCTGCGATCTGCATGGCGCTGTCGATGCGGAACGCGCCGTTGACCACCACGCGCTCGCCCCGATTCAACCCTTCGCGGACGATGTAGAAGTCCCCTGCCCGTGGCCCAAGCACGACCGCCCGCCCCTCGTATGTCGGTCTCTCCGTATCGGGCACCTCGACATACACCACCGAGCGCGTCCCCGTGAAGAGGACCGCCGAGCGAGGGATAACCAGGGGCTCTTCAACCAAGCTCGGGTCGCCGACCACACCGAGCGACTCGGCCGTCACGAGATCCATGCCGCAGATGTCACATTGGCCCGGGCCGTCCCTGACCACCGTCGGGTGCATCGGGCTGATCCATCGCCCTGCGAGCTCGTCGTTCACGATGGCCCCATCATGAGCGACGCGGGTTCGGACCACGGCCGAGGCGAACATCCCGGGCTTGAGCCGCCGTTCCTTGTTCTCCACCGCAACACGCACCGCTGCAGTTCTGGTCTGCGCGCCAACCAACGGCTCGATGAACGAGATGCGACCTTCAAACACCTCACCCGGGTGCGCCTCCACCGTGAAGGTCACGGGCTGCCCCCAGCGGAGCAGCGGGAGCTGCGACTCGTACGCCTGCATGTCGAGCCACAGGCGTGAGAGATTGGCAACCGTGGCGATTGGAGCGCCCGTCTGCACATAGTCCCCCTCGCGCACCGCGAGATTGGTCACAACACCTCCCATGGGGGCGTAGATCGGCAGACGGTCTGAGTCGAATCGTCCTTCCTCGACCGATTCGATCTGCTCCGCGGTCAGCCCGAACAGCCGCAGCTTCTCCCGCGCGGCCGCGAGCGTGTCGCGTGTCGCGGATCGCAGGAGTTCACTACCCGATCGTGAACTGCCCGCGGCGTCGGCGACCTGGCGGAGTTCCTCGAACGCGGCGAGCAGCTCCGGGCTGTACACCTCCGCCATGTGATCCCCGGCCGACACCGGTACGCCGACATAGTTGACGAACAGCCGTTCGATACGCCCCGGGAAGTACGCCGTCAGCCTCGCGACCGAGGTTTCGTCGTAGGTGACCTTGCCATACAGCCGCACCTCGGCCGTCGGGAAGAACCGCCCGACCGGAGCCGTCTCGATGCGGCTGAGCGAGGCGGCCGCCTCGCTCATCGTGACCCGCAGTTCATTCCCCTCGCCCTCATCCGCGGCGACCGGGATGAGGTCCATGAAGCAGATCGGGCACTTGGCTTTCGGGTCGGGCAGACGCACAGACGGGTGCATCGAGCAGGTGTACATCTGCGGCTGCCCCGTGTCTTCGCCGTGGTCATGGGCCTCCGCGACCATCTCACTCGCGGGCTCCGGCGCGGGCCGACCGATCCGGTAGCCGATGATCAGCGCCGCCACGATCAGCACAACGCTAACACCCGCAGCGATGTGCTTCCAGATCCAACCGAGTGCGGTGCGGATGCGTTGAAGGGCGGTATTCATGGCTGCACCTCGTCGTGATCTCCGTACTGCAAAGGCTGATCCGCAGGCTCCGTCGGAACAGGTTCACCGACCAGAGTTTTGAGCCGCGCAAGCGCCTGGCCGCGATCCGCACGGGCACGCTCGGCCGCTATCGAAAACTCAAGCAGCGTGCGTTCGGTATCCAGAAGATCAAGAAAACTCGTCGAACCGGTACGGAACCCCGCAATCGAAGCGCGGAGCGACTCCTTCGCCTTTGGGATCAGCGTCCGCTCAAACAGCCGAACCCGACGGTCTGCATCGGTATGCTCGAACCACGCGCGATGAATCGCCGCAGCAATGCGGTTGGCCTCTCCATCACGCTCGTGCGATACTGCGAGTCGGCGTGACAGTGCCTCCCGCACGCCCGCGTCATACTTTTCCCGCCACAGCGGAATGCTCATTTCCATCGTGACCATGACAGGATCACCCGCTCCAGACCGTTGCAGCACATGGCCCTCATAGAACATGTAGTCAACACCCAAAGTAAAATCCGGAAGGCCGGATCTTCTCGCAACATCGGCGAGATGTCGTTGCTCTTCCGAACGCTCGTCGAATGCAAGCAGGGAAGGGTGTGTCCGCCGAGCGGTAGCCACGAGCGACGACGCATCGGTGGCGACACGAACTGCCGGGGCCGAGTTGACACGCTCGATCACTGCTGACGGCGAACGGTTCAGCGATGCATTGAGATCCGCGACATAGACCGGTCGCAACGCATTGAGTTGCGCGAGACGATCTTCGACCTGGCCGAGTTCGACTTGTGCCCTGATCAGCTCCGAATGCAACCCTTCGCCAACTCGATACCTGGCGCGAACCAACTCCTCGAAGGACCTGATCAGATTCAGGTTCTCTTCGGTTATCCGAATCGCCGAATCAATGTATGCGAGTTCGTGCAGGGCGAGCAACACCCGCTCGGATGCCATGAGTCTGGCGACTTGGAACTCACGCCACATTGCCAGCGCCGCGTGAGCAGCCGCATCCTCGCGCCTGCCAAGCGTTCCAGGCCACGGAAAGGACTGCATGACCCCGATCGTGGCCTCGTCATCCATAAAGCTGTAGCCGAGATTGACCCGTGGATCGGGAAGCGCTTTGACCTGTGGCACCCTCTCAGCAGCCGCTCGCCACCGCTGGAAGGCGGCCTCCACATCAGGACTGTGGTACAGCGCAAACCGAATGTAGTCGTCTGGTGACGCGTCCGCCGCAAGCGTAGGAGCAGCCGTCCGGCGGCCATCCGGATTATCTCGGTAGGCGGAAATGGGTACACCGTCAACGCCCCGAGGCAGAGTTCTATCGAGCGACCGTGTGATGTTGGACGGATGGTCTAACGGGGACGAACACCCCGCGATCAGCCCTACCGCAGTTACGCAGATCGCGCGTGCAGCAGTTCGCGTTGCCATGGTTGGCTCCTGGGTTTCTGGTGAAGGGAGAGCAACAGCAAGCCGGGGCAGCACGCCGAAGTCGGCGCGCACCGCCCCTATGGGACTCGTGCTCTACATTCGCCAGATACCCAGCAGGGCTTGAATCTCGTTGTGTGTCAGGCCCGCGAGCAGACTCAGCGGGTGTGCTGCGGCAACTGGTGATCGCTGATGTAGATCGATCTCGGACTCGACCCGGATGGGCGAGGCCGGAACCGCTGTCATCGAATCGCGGTCCGTCTTCGGTAGCGGTGCGTCCGGGGCCGGTTGCGGATCTGGGAGCGGGGCAATATTGCACTGGCACGGGCCACTGCTCATTGGGCAGAAGTCGGCAGCGATCGCCTCGGAATCGCAGCATCCGGACGTTGTCGCAAATTCCGTCACACATCCCGGATGGCCACAATCGCCATGCGACCCCCCAGCAGTGGGCGGGAACCGCAGCATGCCGCTGGTGGCAAGAAGGAGGATGGCGAGGAAACGGATCACAGTTAAGGCTACTCCGGACAGCGATGTCCGACAAACGCCTGCATTGGCTCGATCTATTCCGATTGATGCTCGAAGACCCACACCGAGGGGTTGATGAGACCTTCAGGGAGACCGAGCGAAAGCCGAACAAGACCGCATTTCGGGTGCGTACGGGCGGATGAACTTGCCGGTCGCGCTTGGCTACTCGTCGGAACAAATCGCTCAAACATGCCGCCCCGACCAAAGTCCAGCCAGCACTATTGCCGGGCCGGTTGCGAAAGCAGCCGGCCCTTTGGTTTTCAGGGAATGCCGCCGAGAGACCTCGGCGGCGTTTTCGCGTTTTGGGCGACGTTCCGACAGGTTCGCCAACGCGCCCGCCCGCGGGGCAGGGCAACGATTGTTACAATACCGCGCAGGCCTGCGCAGCCACACGCAAGTCAGCCAAATGCCGCCATGCCTGTTCCAACTCGTCAGGAAAGGAGACGGGCCATGCAAATGCGTGCACGTGAGGTCGCCAAATTTCTCTCAGGAATCGCCTTCCATGAAACCCTGGGACATTGGTGGCTGGGGATCTGGGGTCAGGACATGCTGCCTTGGAAATTCAGTTGGTTTACTTTCACCAACACGATCAACACGGTCGCGATGGTCATCTGGCCGATCGTGTTCATCGCGCTCGTCTGGTTCGCTTGGCTGCGCAAGCCCAGTGCCAGTGCCGCATGAGCCAACGCTGGAGCGTCGTCGCTCCACTGCCTCCTTACCTCGCAAGCGCAGCCACGTTCGTCAGGTGGCTCTCATTCATAACCTCGCGCCAAAGAGCGCGCCCACACCCGCTGTCAGGCCCATCGCCAGTGCGCCCCAAAACGTCACGCGAACCGCTGACTTGAGCACGGGCGAGCCACCGGCTCGGGCGGCAACCGAGCCGAGTAGCGCGAGGCAGCCCAGCGACGCGATCGAGACACCCCACACGATCCATGTTTTGGGCAAAGCGAGCACGAGAAGCAGAGGCAGAGCGGCCCCGATGGTAAACGTGCTCGCCGAGGCGAACGCCGCCTGCACGGGTCTCGCTGCCAGCTCTTTGGTGATGCCTAGTTCGTCGCGGGCGTGAGCCGTGAGCGCGTCCTTGGACATAAGCTGCGCTGCCACTTCGCCCGCCAGCTTCTCGTCGAGCCCACGCTTGACATAGATCGCGGTGAGTTCGGCGTGCTCGTTTTCGGGCCGAGTCGCCAGTTCTTGGCGCTCACGCGCGAGGTCCGCCCCCTCAGTGTCGGCCTGAGAACTGACGGACACATACTCGCCCGCAGCCATTGACATGGCGCCCGCGACCAGCCCCGCAAGCCCCGCAACAAGGATGCCGCTCCGCTCAGTATCTGCCGCGGCAACCCCCGCGATCAGGCTCGCTGTCGAGACTATGCCGTCATTCGCCCCCAGTACCGCAGCACGGAGCCAGCCAATGCGGTGGGACCGATGGCGTTCGATGTGCTTCATCGCGAAGGTGCTCCAAACCGGGCCGGCGAACCAAACGCACGGCCGCAAAGGGTAGTTTACACTCGGCCTGGCCACGCACGTTCACCCGCACGCCAGGCAGAACTCCTGTCTCAGGGCCAGCGGCATCAACGAGAAACCCGCATGACCCGGCCGGAGGATCGCATCCGCGCGTCCAGTCTCTAGGTCTCTGATTCGGGGTTCGCTAGATAACCACCCGCCCATTATTCGCATAACCCCAGGGTCACTGAGACCCGGGGGTTGTCGTTTGCGAGCACTCCTGAGGTCGTGGGGGCATCAGACGTTCTTCCCGAGGATCAACAGTACGCCCATTACGGCCTGAGCGAGCGAGAACGCCGACTGGACGCTAAGCAGGCCGCCGATGGCCCACCACGACGCGAGTCGCCGACGAAGCCACAGGTCGGGAACCACCGCGGCCGCCAGCCATACGAGCATGATCAGCGCGATGAGCACCTCCTCGGAAACGGAACCGAAGAGCGCGAGGATCATGAGAGGGAAGAAGGTGATGCCGCCGAAGAGAAAGAACGCCTCAGACGCCTGCTCGAACGAAGAACGCATGGCCATGATGCCCAGCAGCGGCCAAGGCGACATGACGGCAACCGACCCGAGACACAGCGCCAAGCCGCGCAAAGGAGTTCCGACCTTCGATGCTTCACGCCGGCGACTCTGATCGCCGCCCTCCGGGGGCCTGAGCGAGTCTGCTTGAGCGTTGCCCGGCGCGCTCACTTGTCACCTCGTTGCCGCAGAGGCTTGCCCACCTCGCCAGTCGCCGCCACGGACTCCTTCACCTGCAAAGCCATCGCCTCGCGGATCGCATCGGTCATTCTCTGCATCTTGCCGACTTCCCAAGTCGGTTTCGGCGAGCGCTCGAAGCCTGAGTGCATGCTGACATCTGGCTCTGACAGCGCGCCGTCCGTCCAGGTTGCCGAGACTGTCGCAGCCTGACGAACCGGGCCGACCGCTTCGCCCCACCACACAGGCTTGGTGATCTCGAAAGCCCCACGCGATTGAGTCAGTGTGTAGACCTCGCCATAGTACGGATCGAAGATGTACCGGCGTGCCGCGTCGCGGAACAGGACACAATCGGCCGATGCAAGCTCGGCCACCTTCCGGAAGGAGGCGGCGTCGGCACCGATGATCGGCAGGCCGCGCCCGCTTACGTAGACGCCCGACTTGTCCGCGAAGACGTGATTGTGGATGAGCCGAAAGCTCCCCGCATCGATGTTCGACATCCGGGTGTCACCGAACCAGACATGGCGATCGTCGACGGCGTAGGGAATCTCGTTTCCGAATGTCCGGAACGTCTTCACGGCCGCGCCCTGGAGCCTGGTGTCGCTCCAGTAAACGTACCTGGCGTCGGCGTAGTACGCCTGGTCGAGGTGCCGGAAGGTCTCCGGGTCGGCGCCGGCGATGCGGGCGTGCTGGTAATACACGCCGCGCCGGTCTTTCCATACCCACCCCGAGTTGACAACCTGCGCCGTCGCCGCATCGGCGCCCTCGATCGGCACGTCCGTGCGCCAGACACGCTTTGCATCCTTGGCCAAATTGAAGTCCACGACCTGAAACGTCGCGGGATCCGCGCCGGGGATCTTGACAATCCAGAACCGGCCCGGACTGATCCACTTGTAGTACACGGTGTTCTTGTCCTTCGCGTACTCCTCGCTCAGGGCGACGAAGCTCGCGGCATCCACGTCGTTGGCAAGAACGAGCCGACGGCCGAGCGTCCGCTGGAAGCCTTCAAAAGTATCCCAGCCGGCTTGATCGATGCGCACGCCCTCGAAGTAAATATGGTCACCGTGGCGCGAGTACCCGTGCCCGAGCGACCGCTGATCTGCTTGGCCGATCCGAGCGGAGTCCGCGGGTGGTGTCGGCACGGCCTTGCCATCTGCGTCATAGAGCGAGGCTCCAACGCTTCGGACGATGACACTGACTACAACAACACTCAGGAATGAGAAAGCCCTCATGCTGGATACTCCGATTCTGATTCGCACGTGCGACAACGCGCGGTTCGTCGCTCGTGTCGGCCTCGCTCTGATTGATGACACTCTCAAGAGCTGCGTCACCGTCCGTTGCTAGACATGTGTCAGGCACCCGCCAGAAGCGTATTCAACGCTCCGAGCAGCCCCGATGCAGAGAGCCCTGCCACTTCTCGCAATCTTCACAGTACGGCGCCCTATGGCTCGCACAGGCTTCCGCAGCGAGAGACCCGAGCGAACGCCCTTGTCCACCTGACCGTCGGCAACCAGAGGACGTTCGACTGTGGCCCGGCAGTCGCGATTGATGCAACGAAAAATCAGAACTCGTCGCAGGCTCGGTACGCATCGATGACTGCCTGATCGCCTTCGGACCCGCCGCGGCTGTTGCCGTGCTCCATCCCCAGGATGCCCGTGAACTTGCGGTTGGCCAGATGTTTGAAGATATTGCGATAGTTGATCTCGCCGGTCGTCGGCTCGCGTCGGCCGGGGTTGTCCCCGATCTGGAAGTACGCGATTTCGTCCCAGCACAAGTCGATATTGGGAATCAGATTACCTTCGGTAATCTGCTGGTGATAGATGTCAAAAAGAATCTTGCAAGAAGGACTGTTGACGCCCTTGCACATGGTGTAGGCGTGCGTGCTGCGCGCCAGCAGCATGCCGGGGTGGTCGCGGAACGGATTGAGCGGCTCAAGAACCATCACAAGGTTGTGCGGCTCGAAGATGTCCGCCGCCAGCCGAAGCTGCTCAATGGCGTACGCGGTCTGAACCTCTTCATGGATGCGATCGTGCAGGCGCCCGGGCACGACCGTCATCCATGTCGCATTGACACGCTTGGCGCACTCGACAGCCTGGCGACATTCATTCAAAAACTGCTCGCGGTCGTCCTTGTTGCGTGCGCAGAAGGAATGCTTCCACGCAGTGCCGGGGTTACAGACAAAGACGCCCATACGGATGCCGAGGCGCTCCATCGCGGCGGCGATGCGGGTCTGGTCCTCGACGCTGCGGCCCATCATGCCATTGTCTTCCCACGCGGTGAACCCCTGCTCGCGCGCAAACTCGAGCTGCGCAACAGCGTCGCCGCCCGCAAGATTGCCAAACATGCCAAAGTGCGGGGCGTAGGCCATCTTAAAATCGCCCGCGCGGCGGGCAGCGCTCGCGACGCGCGAGGCCGATGGGGCAGCGGTGGCAGAGTGGGCAAGCGACATGGCGCTGGCAGCGGCTGCGGTGGCGAGGAAAGTGCGGCGTTCCATGGAGGCTCCTGAGTGGATGGGATTGTGTGTCACTGAGTGTGCAGGTGCGAACGAAACTGATGTCGTCTTTGCAGGTCAGACATACCGTGTCTTCCCCGGAATCGCGACGGGGTCGATCGGCAGCTGCCCAAAGTCGAGGGCCTGAGGCGTCAGGTCGAGCGGGGACTTGAGTGCCGCCTCCCATGTGATCTGCTGCCCCGAATAGGCGCTCATGCGCCCCATGATCGCCGTGAGGGTCGATTCGGCGACAGTCCGAGCCTCGTTCACGCGCGAACTGCCCGTGATGGCGTCAATAAGGTCGCGGTGTTCGACGACGTACGGATTTTCAGCCTTCCCCGAGTAGCGCCACGCCAGGCCCGGGCCTTCGAGACGTGCCGAGCCGTGGTTGGTGTGGGCGCTGCCTTTGGTGCCTCGGAGAAACTCTTCGACCCGGTTGTCGCACCCGTCGATCTGCCGCGACATGCTCACCATCTTGACGCCATTGGCGTATTCGTACTCGATCGCGAAGTGATCAAAAATGTTGCCGTATTCAGGCCCCGTGCGAACCTGTCGGCCTCCCATGCCTGTGCACTTGACCGGCGTAGCCTGCATCGCCCAGTTGATGACGTCGAGATTGTGTACATGCTGTTCGCAGATGTGGTCGCCGCTGAGCCAGGTGAAGTAGAGCCAGTTGCGCGTCTGCCATTCCATATCCGTGTATTCGGGGCGGCGGTTGTGCACCCACAGCCCGCCCTGATTCCAGTAACAATTCGCACTGAGCACCTCGCCGATCTGCCCGTCGTGCACGCGCCGGATGATGTCCTGATAGAGCGCGTGATGCCGTCGCTGGGTGCCGGCGACGACGCACAGGCCCTTCTGATCGGCCACGTCGCTCGCAGCCAGCACGCGGCGAACGCCCGCGGGATCGACCGCAACGGGCTTCTCCATGAAGACGTGCTTACCGGCGTTGATCGCGGCTTCAAAATGCGACGGACGAAAGCCCGGTGGAGTGGCGAGGATCACATAATCGACATCCTTGAGCGCCAGGAGTTTGCGGCAGGCATCAAAGCCATGAAAGCGATGCGCTTCGGGCACATCGATGCGGGCTTTGGCGCGTTCCACGCCGAGCAGGTTCTCGAGGCTCGAGTTGACGCGGTCAAGATAGAGATCCGCCAACGCAACGATGCGCGTCGCGGGGTGTGCATCGAGCGCATCAACCGCAGCACCGGTCCCCCGTCCGCCGCAGCCGATCACTCCGACGCGAATGACATCGTTGCCCGTCCGTCGCGTTGCGAAGGCGAGCGCTCCGGGGGCGAGCGCAGCAGCAGCAGAAAGTGCGGCAGTGGTCTTGACGAAATCGCGGCGTTGCATATGAAGCTCCGGGATTGCAGGGTCAAACATCAGAGGTTGAGAAAACAGTGTCGCTTGCTTCCACGTCGTGTTGCGTGGCCTGATCGTGATCGTCACACATTGAGCACATCGTCCATTCTTCGTGCGATATCGGCCAGTCGCGCGCGGTCCCCGCCTCGGACTTCTGCCGTCGCCCAGCCCGTGAAGCGGATGTCATCGAGCGCCCCGCGCACTTCGGGCCAGTCGCAGTCGCCCTCGCCGATCTCGACATTGAACCCCTTCCACAGGCCTTCCTCGTCGCGCTTCTTGCGGCTGAACTCCTTGACATCAATCTTGAGAATGCGATGCCCCAGCGTTTGAATCCAGTGCGCAGGCCACCCATAGTTGACGATATTGCCCACATCAAAGTACCACCCGACGCGGTCCGACTCGAACTCATCGACATAGCGGGCCGCTTCGACCGGGCTGAGCAGGAAGTGGTTCCACACGTTCTCGATGGCGATCTTCACATTCAGTTCGTAGCAGAGCGGCAGAACCTTGCGAATCTCATCCTGCGAGCGCTTGTAGGCATCGGCATACGGCACAACTTTATTGACCACCGCGGGCACGAGCAGCACAGTCGAGCCGCCAAAGTCGTGACACTCGCGGATGCACGCCTCGAGGGCACGCAGCCCTTCGGCGCGGGTCGTGTCGTTGGGTTCGCTCAGCGGGCGCGACCAGTGCACAGCGTTGACCACGCCGGGCACTTCGATGCCCGTTTCCTCCTTGGCACGCATCACATCGACAAGTTCCACCCGACCCGGCGAATCGAGCTCCACGCCCTCGAAGCCGCACTCGGCCGCGATCTGAAACTTCTCCACCGCGGTCGAGCCTTCCGCGATCATCCCGAGCTTCAGGGCTTTGCGCACGCGGCGCGGACGCGGCGCCGGATCGACCGCCTGCACCCGGGCGCCAGGAACTGATCCGAGCGCCGTCGCAGCCCCGACAGCGGCAACTCCGACAGCAACACCGGCGACAAAGTCGCGACGACTCAGAGGCTCACTCATGGTTCATGTCCTTGTGTGGGGCTGTGCGTGGTTGCAGGACGTTGCGAAGGTTCGCCGACGGTTTCGTCGTCGCAGATGATGCGCATGCCCACCCAGCTGGCGTCCGAAAGCCACCACGTGCTCTTGGGGATCTGCGGGTCGGTCATGTTCCATTCCCAGTCCTGCTCGGCGAACGAATCGGCTCTGGCGTCCTCGGGCTCGTCGCGGTATGAGCCGCCAGCCGCACGAAACCCCTTGCCATCGAGCGTGCGGACCCATTCCATGACGTTGCCGTGAACGTCGTACAGCCCATACCCGTTGGGGAGTTTCTGTCCGACGGGGCGCGTGGCCTCGTCGGTGTTGCGTGCCGTCCAGGCATGGTCGTCGATCGTCGCTTCATCGGCAAAAGAGTACGGCCCGGCCGCCCCCGCCAGTGCCATGTGCTTCCACTCGGCCATCGTCGGCAGGCGATACGTCCGCCCGGTCTTAGCGCTGAGCCATTGGCAGAACCCCTCGGCCCCGCGCGTCGTCATGCTGATCGCCGGGTACCCCGCGTGCCCGAAACCCCGATCGGGCGGGATGTAGGGGCGACTCGGCTTGCTCACGGCGTCGGCCTGCGGGTGCGTGCCCTGCTCGTCGAGATTGAACACAAACACGTCATAGAAATCCCACGTCAGCTCAGTCGTCATCGCCCAGAACGGCCCGACCTTCACCTCGGTCGCCGCGCCATCAGGCCCCGCCATCGACACAACGCCCGCCGGTATCCTGACCATTGTGAACTCGAGCGCCGTGCCCGGGATCGTGCGCGTGCGGCGTGGCTGCGCCGGCGCATCATCGGGCGAGGGCATGATCGACGGCTGATGAATCACCGGGCGCCCCGACTCCAGCGTCTTGGGCAGCGGCGTGTGGCCCTGCGGCGTTTCGTCTGGCGGGGGGCTTTTCTCGGCGTGGTGCCCCGCCTGAGCGGCGCGCGTGTTCGAGGCTGGTGATTCGCTGCACGCGGATACACTCAGCGCCATGGGCACAAGCGCAAGGCACTGGAGATGGACAAGCGTGCTGGCCAGCGGCATGATGATCCTTGCGTGGGTCGCGTCGGCACGGGGCGAACCTCCCCTTGCCCGCTACGAGTGTACCCGAATCGTCATGGGTGTTGCAGCGAGGATCGTCTTTTTTGCTCCGGACGAATCCGCCGCCCGCCAGGCAGAGCGTGCGGTGTATGCTCGGCTCAACGAGCTCGACGCCGTCATGAGCGACTACCGCAAGGACAGCGAACTCATGCAACTGTGCTCGCGCGAGCCTGGCGTCTGGCACGAAGTCAGCGACGACCTGTGCACCGTCCTGTGGTGGGCCAAAGTCCTGGCGGAACTGAGCGGCGGCGCGTTCGATCCGACCGTCGGGCCGAGCGTGCGGCTCTGGCGCGAGGCCAGGCGAAGCGGGGAAATGCCCGACGCGACCGAACTCGAAGCCGCCCGGCAGGTCTCCGGCCACGAACTCATGGACGTGGACGTTGCCACGCGCTGCGTGCGGCTGGCCACGGCCGGGATGGCGCTCGACCTGGGCGGCATCGGCAAGGGCTTCGCCGCCGACGAAGCGCTGCGCACCCTGGCCCGGCTCGGCATCCACTCTGCACTCATCGACCTGGGGGGAGATATCACGCTGGGCCATCCGCCCCCGGGCGAGGCCGGCTGGCGGGTGCAGGTCGAACGCGGGGCCGGAACAGGCACCGAAGAAGATGGGGCCGGCGACACGATCGAACTTGTCCTCGCCCATGCCGCCGTCGCCACCTCGGGCGACCGCGAGCAGTTCGTCATCATCGGCGGCGAGCGCTTTTCGCACATCATCGACCCGCGCCGCGGACGCGCACTGACGCAGGGCGCAGCCGCGACAGTCATCGCACGCAGCGGCACACTGGCCGACGCCCTGGCAAGCGCAGCGTGCGTGCTGGCCGCCAATGGCGAGGAACAAACCCTCGCAGATCTCTCGGCCCGCTTCGACGAAGTCTGGCTGCGCGTGACAGCGCGCGGACAGAGCGCCGAGTTCGGAACGCTGTATGAACGCTGAGCCGCGCTCCGTGCGGCTCTCAACCGGCGCACATGAGGCTCTGGGCTTGCGACTACGGTTCACTGCCTTGATGGATTCAGAGAGGCGATTCACCGCCTGCGGCGTGTGAGTGCGAGCGAGCCAAAGACCAGCATGATTGCAGAGGCCGGCGCGGGGATGACGCGGATGGTGGCTGTGGTGGTGATGAGCGACACGTCGGGATCAGTTGTATTGGGCCAGTTGTCTGGACCAACATCAGGGTAGTACCACACCAAATATGGTACGGATTCGTCAGTGGGCGGACGCAGATCCACATGCAACAGCCCGGTTGTTCCCGCCCTTGTCTCGATCTCGAACATTAGAATTGGGAGCGGATTGCGATCGTCGATGGTGACGCCAGGAACATCTGCTTGTCCCACTATGAAATCACGAAGCCACGGCCCATCCGGCGTGCCACGATTCATCATGAGTTGCAGGCCATCTTGTACCTGCGAGATGCTGGCGAAAGCACCAAGATTGCCAGACACCTCGATGCTTGCTCCAACACCATTCATGTATCCGCTCGTAGCCGGCATGCCGTGCTCTTCGTATGTCCCCCACATCCAGACCTGGAATGTTTCGCCAGCCATGACGGTCTGCGGAGCTTCGAACCATGTGCGGAACTCGCGGGTCTGGGCGCCGGCAATCGACGGGATCGCGGCTGTGAGAAACGCGGCAAGAATAATGACGTGTCTCGCCATGGCTGAAAACTCCGGAATGTAAACATTCCTGTGCTTTTGGTCCGAATTCCGAATGCGGGCTGTGTCTCTATTCAGTGTGATGCGTCCTCCCTGTGTCGTCAACCTGAATTGGAGGATTTTATGGCACGT
>JAANMU010000548.1_pt1 | contig 44511 bp, 38 predicted proteins | sample 7279701 | NCBI WGS metagenome assembly JAANMU01 (sample SAMN14094539, study PRJNA606508) | bioreactor metagenome | isolation source: A lab-scale SPAN reactor treating ammonium-rich wastewater day 57 | place: Ireland: Galway | collected 2017-03-13
GTCGTCGAAGTGGCGGGGCTGGGTTGGCTGGGTCTGGGCGGGGCGGGCGACCGGTTCGTCGCGTTCCACGCGGTTCAATTCAGGAGGCGGCGCGCTCGTCGCAGCCATGGATGCACAGCCCGGGATGAAGAAGACAGCCATCAGAAGCAAGGCAACTTTGCGCATGGGGATCTCTAGGTTGGTTGGTGGCCCGACCCAGAAATCCCCCGATGCGCGGTGAGGGTGAAGGAATCCTTCAGTCCTCCAGCACGATCCTGACCTCGACCTTGCCCGCCCGGCGCTCGATTTCCTTTGCGGCGGCGTTGAGCCGGTCGAGGTTGACCATGTTCTGCTCCAGGGCTTCCTGGACTTTCAGCAGGTCCTCCAGCTTCTCCGCCTTCTCGGCCAGTTTGAGCAGGTATTCCCGCATGAATGTGAGGGTCTTGCTGCGAGCATCGATGGCATAGAAATCGCCGGTGCGGTCATACTGGCGAAAGTCGTAACCCAGCAGTTCGGTGTCCTCGCGCTTTTCAAAGTAGGCCAGCAGGGTCTCGAGGTTGGAGGCTGGCATCTTCCAGGTTACCTCGTTGCTCTTGAAGGATGTGACCGTGGCCTGGAAATTGGCCGCCAGGCGTCGCAGTTCAGTGGCATAACGGATGGCCTTCTTTACATCGAGCTTGATCCACCCGGCGCGGTGAATCCGCTCCTGCTCGGCATCCGTGCTGCCGGAAAAGCGACCCCCGATGTCCTGGCTGTAGTTCACGTGCCCGCCACGGAGAAATAGCCCGCTGGGAGCGCCGTCTTCGAGGCTGATGTGGGCGCCGCCGAGGTTTCCTTCGCGGCCCATATCCTGGAAGAACATGCCGGCTTCGTTGCCTGTGCCGCCCAGACCGGCTTGCTGCGGAACCTGGTCGGGACTTCCTCCGAAATCCGAAAAAGTCTGCTCCAGTTCTTCGCTGCTGAGTCGCTCCAGTTTGGCTTCGGCCTTTGGCTCCGTCCCGGACTTTGAAATGGCCGTCTGGCTGCAGGCCACCAGGACCATCGCGAACAGTGCCGGCACAAAACAGATGTAGCGCATAGACAGGCTCCTCCGCCGTCGGGCGGTTCAAAACGCGCAAGGGGTTGAAGGGATGGGCGCGATGATAGGTTCGTCTTGCGCGCCTTGAACCCTAAAAACCCAATCATCTCTGGCACTGGCATTCGCAATCTGAAGCTTGTATGCCCAAGTGGTGGATCTCGCGGCCCCTCAAGTGCGTGCCTTTCTTCCAAGGCGCCCTGCGCTGCTCGCGGGCGTGGCGGCCGTGGCGGGTTGCGCCGTCGGCGAAACACTGGCATTGCCCCTGGGCGCGGCTGTGGGCGCCCTGAGCGCGGGCCTGCTGGGACTCGGGGTGGCAACTCTTGCGGCGCGCCGTCATGCGCTCTGGCCGGGGGCTTGCCTGGCCGCCGTGGCCCTGGCGACCGGGTTTTGGGGCTACGCCTCGCTATGGTTGTTGCCGTCGCCGCAAAGCCTGGCGTCGCGCTTTGAGCAAGGGGCTGAACTGGTGCGCCTGCAAGGAGTTATCATTGAAGGGGGCGACTATGTGAGACGTGACCCTGCGGCCTTCGAGTATCCGGACCAGCCCGCGCCCGAAGATGACTTTCCGGTGGGCGCTGACCCGCGCCGCAACGACAGCTACCTGCTGCGCGTCGACTATCTCCCAGACCTCGGCGAGCCCGCCCGGGGCCTGGTCAAGCTTTACGTGCCGCCGGATACCTTCGTGCCCCTGTTTCATGAAGTGGTTGTCCTGGGCCGTCTGCGGCAACCACGGCGCGCCGGCAACCCGGGCGAAGTGGACAGTGCGCGGCGCTACGCCCGGCTGGGTGTCACGCATACCATGACGCTCAACGAGCCGGGCCAGCTTGTGGTCCGGGGCGCGGCCGGCTTTGAACCCCGGGCTCTGGCCTTTACCGCCCATGAGTTTCTCCATGAGCGTGTGGGGGTGCACATGGCGCGCGACCGCGCGGCCATCATGGGTGCGGCGGTCCTGGGCGAGCGGGGCAACCTGAGCGTGGCCCAGCGCGAGGCCTTTGTGCGCAGCGGCACGGTGCACCTGCTGGTGGTCAGTGGCGTTCACGTCGCGATTCTGGCGGGAGCTGTGGTGCTGGTTTTGCGTCTGCTCGGCGCGGGCCCCCGCGTGGGCTGGAGCGTGGCGGCTCTGGCGGCCCTGGCCTACCTGTTTGTTACCGGAGTACAGCCCAGCGTCCTGCGTGCGGTATTGATGGTTTCCATCTATGCCTTGGGCCAGATACTGTCGCGCAAACCCGACGCCTTGAATGTGCTGGGGGACAGCGCGCTGCTGGGCGCCTTGCTGGATCCGGGGTCCGTGGCTGAGTTGGGCTATCAACTGAGCTATCTGGCTGTCCTGGGTATCGTTGTCGTGGCGCCCGCGCTCAGCCTGTGGGCGCCCGGAGGGTCCAGGGGGCGGGGAACCTGGGCCACAGCCCTGGGTTGGTTGGGCAATTCCCTGGGCATATCGCTGGGAGTCAGCCTCTGCACCTGGCCCCTGCTCGCGGCCACGGTGCATGTGCTGAGCCCCGTCATGTTTCTCAGCAACATTGTGGCTACACCGCTGGTCACGGCCACGCTGTTCGTCTCCATGCTGGCTCCCCTGGCCATCATTCCCGGCGTGGGTGCCTTGCTGGCCTGGCCTTTGGGGTGGTTTTGCGGCGCCACGGCCTGGGTCAGTGAGGTCTGCGCTTCGCTTCCCTTCAGCCACCTCTTCCTGCCGGCGCCTCCACTTTGGTGGCTGGCGGGTTATTACGCGCTGCTGTTCAGCGTGTTTGCGTTGCCGCGCCTCGGGGCGCCGCGGTTTGCGGGCGCTGCGTTGTGGCTCCTGTGGCTCTGTCTGTTGCCTTCCCTGAGCCTGGTCAGCACTGACAGGCCGGGGCCCGCGGTATTTACAGCCCTGGATGTCGGGCAGGGCGTGTGCGCCGTCCTGGAGATTCCGACTGGGCCCTGCATGGTGGTCGATTGCGGGAGCACGAGTCTGGGTGGCGTGGGCGAGCGCGTGCTGGCGCCATTCTTGTGGGAGCGCGGCCGCCAGAGCATTGACGTGCTCGTGATCTCCCACGCCGACGCCGATCACGTCAACGGCCTGCCGCAACTGTTTGAGCGCTTTCCCGTGGGTATCGTTCTTCTGCCGGAGTCCTTTGGGGAAGATGAAACCGGCCGCGCCTTGACCCGGTGGTTGGGCGCGAGGGCGAAGGTCCGTCTGTTCATGCGGGGGGAGGAGTTCGAACTGGCCCCGGGGGTGCGCATCAAGGCACTTTGGCCCGACATGGGGTTTTCACGGGCGCTGATCGGCGCGGCAGACCTGCGCAACGAAACGGGTCTGGTGCTGGAAGTGAACCTGGGGGGGCGCCGCCTGCTGCTTCCCGGAGATGTGGAGCATCGCGGCTTTGCAGGCATCATCGATGGGCTTGCCCCCGTCGATGTGCTTTGCGCGCCGCACCAGGGCAGCAAGGTGGATGGGCTTGAGAGTTTGCTTTCGCGCATGAGGCCCAAGCACGTGGTAGTCAGCGCGCGGGAGACCTTTCCGGCTGAGGAGAGTCTGGAGGCTTATGCCGCCTGGGCCCAGGTCTGGAAAAGCTACGAGTGCGGGGCCGTAGAGTTCACCATTGGTGCTGACGGAGCCCTGCAAGCGAGGCCATTTATTGAACCAAGGGCCAAATCCCGTCCATGAGCATCGCGTGCGGGGTATAATCGGAGCGGAGGCAGACCATGAGGGCCATGCTTTGTCCCTGTTGTGCTGCGCACCTGCGGGTGGGCGAGACTGTCTCGATGGTCTGCAACAATTGCAACTCGCATCTGGTCTTCATCTCGGAAGGGGGAGTCAGCGAGCTTCGGCCCCTGCCGCCGCAGTTCGTCGTGCCCTACTCCGATTCGCGCTGGCACTCAGTTCGCATCAACCCCGGGGACATTCACAGTAACGCCTGGGCCCATGTGGCACGCACGCTGGAGGCTGAACTGAAGTTTCGGCAGGCGGGATGTTGGGCCTTTGGCTGTGCCAGTGCCGCTCTTGTGTTCGGCAGCCTGGTGTCGGCGCTGGTGCTGATGGCGGCCGGACGCGACGGCATCGAAGGTCCGGCGGCCTGCTTTGTGATGTGTCTGTTCGGCGCGCCGGCGTTTGGCTTTGTTGCCGCGCACTTCCATGAGAAGGCGAAACTGACTGAAGAAGGCCTCGGCAACGTGTTTCGCAACATGCTGGGGCCGCCGCGCCACACCTCCCGGCGAGGCTGACGCCGCGGAGCCGCAGGCCGGATTGACAATTCTCACCAATCCCGTATCTCTGGGGCCCGTCTCCCTTGGGCGGACCCTGACATGCTTCGTACGCTTATTCTGGCGCTGACACTCTTGACCTTAAGCGCGGCTGCTTTCGCGCAGGACATCATCATCGATAACGGCGGCGCCGGATACACCCAACTCACGGGTACCTGGACGGCGGGTTCCTCTTCGGGCTTCCATGGAAGCGGCTACGTTTACGCCAGCAGTGCGGCCAGCGCGACGGCCACGGTGGAGTGGCGGCCGACGATTCCAGCCAGCGGCAGCTACGAGGTGGCGGTGTGGTATGTCTCGGGCGCCAACCGGGCCAACAACGCGCCCTTTGTCGTGACTCATGCAGGCGGCACCAGCAACGTGAGTGTCAACCAGCAGCTCAACGGCAGCACCTGGCGGGTGCTGGGCACCTACAACTTCAGCGCGGGCACTGCGGGCCGCGTCCTGCTTTCCAACAACGCCAACCCCAGCGTGGTGATCGCCGATGCCGTGCGTTTTCGCCCCGTGACGCCTGCCGCCGATGAATTCCGCGGCGTGTGGGTCAGCCGCTTCGAATGGCCCAGCACCACGCCCAGCGTGTGGAAGAACAACATCGACACCATTATGGCCAATGCCAAAGCGGGCAGCTTCAACACCGTGCTCATCCAGATGCGCGGCGACACGACCACGCTCTATCCCTCGCCCAACGAGCCGCTCAGTTCGCTGATTGCGCTGGGCGCAGGCGACGACCCCCTGCGCTATGCGCTTGACGCGGGACACGCGCTGGGTTTGAAAGTGCACTGCTACTTCAACACCCATGTTTGCAGCGCCGCCTTCGCCAGTACGCACCAGAGCTGGCTGATCGCCGACTCCAGCGGCACGCCGCAAAGCGCCGTCGTCGACGGCTACTGGTGGCTCGCTCCCGGGCACCCCGACGTGCAGCAGTACCTGCGCGAGCAGGTGATGTATCTGGTGAATACTTACCCGGATCTTGACGGCATCCACTTTGACCGCATCCGCAACCCCGAGCCGCAATACAGCCACGACAGCGTCAGCCAGGCGCGCAGGCTCGGCGGCGCCAATCCCGGCGCGCTGAACTTCGATGACTGGACGTCCGACCAGATCACGCGCTGGCTGCGGGACGTTTACGCCCACGTTCACAGCGTGAACCCGACGCTGCAACTTTCGGCAGCACCACTGGGGCTCTACGCCGCCAGTGCCTACCCCGGCTACTCCACGGGTTACTACTACGGCAAGCCTCGCCACCAGGACGCCAAAGCCTGGCTGGCGGCGGGCGCCATCGACTGGATCGCGCCTCAGTGCTATTGGCCCGACGGCGGCAGCAAGCCGGATTTCTCAGACCTCGTGCCGGACTGGCTGGCCAGTGCCAACGGCCGCCACATCTACCCCGGCATGAGCGCCACCGGAGACGGAAGCGCGACTGAGACGATCAACGAAATCACTGCCGCGCGCAACCTGGGCGCGCCGGGCACGACGGTTTGGAGCTATGGCGCGGCCAACAGCTACAACTTCTGGAGCGCACTTGCGGCGGGCGTGTATTCACAGCCGGCCAGCCCGCCCGCGCTGTCGTGGCTGACCAACCCGACGAAAGCCATCGTCTACGGTTACGTCACGAATTTTGCGACGGGCCTGCCGGTGACGGACGCCTGGATCACGCGCAGCGGCAGCACCTATACGGCGCTCAGCGCTAAAGATGGATTCTATTGCTGGCTCGAACTCACGCCGGGAAGCTACACGCTCAACGCCAGCCACAGCGGCACCGGCATGGCCGCCAGGCAGGTGCTGAACCTTGCCGCAGGTGAAGTCCGCCGCGTGGATCTGGCTTTGGCGGGGCCGGGCACGGCTGTGGCGCTCGAGTTCATCGGCGCTCCGCTGACGGCGCAAGAGGGGCAGACCTTCAATCTGGTGGCTCGCGTCGTGGACAACACCGGGGCCCTGGTGACCTCTGGCAGCTACAACCTCGCACTCAATGCCTCGGGACCGGGAACGCTTCTGGGCCTGGCCAGCGGCACGACCGTCAACGGTGCATTCACGTTCTCCGTGGCGTACGGCGCGGCAGGCGCTGTCACCCTGACGGTGAGCGACCTTGGAGGCCAGCTTACGCCGGCCAACGTCGGCGTCACAATTTCAGCGGCGCCTTCCGGTGGGGGAGGTGACGGCGGCGGGGGCGGCTGCTCAACGGAGGAGTCGTCGGGCCTGGCGTGGCTGGGCGCGCTGGCGCTGCTGTGGGGCGCCATGGCGCTGCCGCTGACGCGCAGATTCGTTACGGGCCAGTTGATGCAGCCGCGTCCTTGACGGCTCGGGCAACGAGCCCGCTGCCGATTCGTTTGCAGGGACGCGCAGCAGGCATCGGCGGTAAGCCGGTGCCGCGGTGAATCTGCTATAACCCGTTCATGTTCAGGCTTGACCGCGCGATTTTGCGAGAAGTTCTGCCGATGGCGCTGCTTTGCCTGTTGGGCCTCACGTTCCTGTTCATGACGGTGGGCCTGTTCCAGATCGTGAATCGATTCGAGGTTACGCCGCGGGTGGGCACGCTGCTCGCCTTTGGGCCGGTGCTCTGGCAGTCATTGCTGCCCATGACCCTGCCCATCTCCCTCACGTTCGCGGCGGCCATGGCTTTTGGCCGCATGAGGGCCGAGGGAGAATTGTTAGTGCTGGCGGCTACCGGCGTGCCGCCGTGGCGGGCCTTTGCCCTGCTCTTGCCCCTGGGCCTGGTGGCCGGGGCGATGGCGTTTTATGCGGCTTCGGAGCAGGGGCCCCAGGCCTATGCCCGCCGCCATGCCCTGACTCGCCAGGCGCTTTCAGATTTCGTCAATTATCCGCCCGCGGGCGGGCGCGAGCTGCGCCTGAGTGGAATTGACCTCAGCTACGCCGACGTGCAGGACGGCCGCCTCGAGCAGGTCACCCTGGTGCTGCACAACAAGGACGGGCTGCTGGCCTCCCTGACGGCGCGGTCGGCCCGCATCGGTTATGATCGCGGCGCGGGGGAACTCACGTTCAATGACGTGCGCGAACCGCGCATCGTGTGTTTTGACCCGGTGACGGGCGCTCCCGGCGCGCCTCGCTTTGAGGTCTTTGGCAGTCAGGGCGCGCTGCTGTCTCCGGCCTTGGCTGCCGAGCGCATCGACAACCTGCGCTGGAAGTTCGACTTCGGCGGTGAGCGTGTGGAGGCGGCCAAAGCTCTGGATACGCGGGGGCTGCTGGCCCAGGCGGCTCGCGAAAGGGCCGAAGGCGGCAACTCCCGCGAGGCCGCAGCCGAACTCGTGCGGCGCGCGGGCCTCGGACTTGCCGGGCTGCTGCTGCCCCTGCTGGGCGCTCTGCTGGCGGCCCTGGTCAACCACCCCAATCGCCTCCTGGCCGTCGGTGCGGGCGTGATTCCGGGCGCCCTGCTGTATTTCCCCCTGCTCACCGCCGCCAGCGGTCTGGCCAAGGGGGGCGCCAACGTGTGGCTGTGCTGCGCGCTTGCGCCCCTGGTGGTCGGCGCGTTGTCGGCTGTCGTGCTGGCCCGACACATGAGGGGGCGCTGGCTATGACCCGCTATGACCGCTATTTCCTGGGCGTTATGGCGCAGTCCGTGCTGTTGGTCAGCGCGTTGATTGCCACGATTTTCGTGGTGGTGGATGTGCTGCTCAATCTCGACGAGTTTCAGCGCTTTGAGAATGTCGCGCGCGACGTGGCGCTATACTACGCCTTCAACCTGCCGCCGATTCTTTACCTGCTGTTTCCCCTGATCGTGGTGGGTTCGGGCCTGTTTGCGCTGGCTCGTATCATCCGCTCGCGCGAGTTGCTCGTGCTGCAGGCCTCGGGCGTGGGGCCCCGTCGCGCGCTGGCTGCGCTGTTTGCCGGGGCCCTGGTGCTGGCCCTGGCGGGCCTGGCGCTGCGCGAGTTGGCACTGCCGCCCCTCAATGCCGCACAGCGGGAATCGCCCGTGGGCGCCTACGAATTCCGCAAGGGCAAACGCTTGACCGTGCGCGACGACCAGGGCCATGCCTGGTTCGTGCGGCGCTATGACCTCAACGCGGGCCTGCTGCAGGGCGTGCGTATTCTCTCGGCGGACGGTCGCACACTTGTCGTGGCCGAGGAAATGACCTGGTCCTCGGGGCGGGGCGAGTGGTTCGCGCCCCGGGGCGAAATCCATGACCTGGCGGCCCTGCTGGAACAGGCCGGTGCCAAAGCTCCGGCTCGTGAGTTCAGCGGACGCCCTCCCATCGGCGAGATGCTTCCCGCGGACTTCGCGCGGCGCAAGCGCGGCTTTGCCGGCACGCCCGTCAGTGAGCTTTTCACGCAGGTCTCGCGCCGGCCCGACTATCGTGAATTGGGCGTGGCTCTGTGGCATGAGCTTTGGCATCCCCTGGGCGGCCTGTTGATGCTGCTGGTGGGGGCGGGGTTGATTCTATCGGCGCCTGCGCGACCTTTTGGCGCTGGTGCTCTGGCCCTGGCTTCCATTCTCGCCTACCAGATCAGCCTGTTCTGGTTTGAAACCCTGGCCACGGCGGGCGCCATGGCACCGGCATTGGGGGCAGCCCTGGCACCCGTGCTGGCATCTCTGGCGGCTGCAATCCTATGGGCCAGAAAGTGAAGCATAGGCGGGGGTTGAGGCTTGGGTTAGTGAAACCTAACCTTGGCGCAGCCTGAGGAGACATGTCATGTCCGGAGTTGACCGACTGAACGTTCCCGAGTTCGAGCGCCCCATTGTCGAACTCGAAATGAAGCTTGAAAGCGCCCGCATGGACCTTGCCAACGCGCGCGATGAGGCCGCCCGTGTTTCCAAGGAAGAAGAGGTCAAGCACCTGGAAAAGGACCTCAAGAAGCTGACCGACAGCGTGTTTGGGAACCTGGACCCCTGGTCGCGCGTGCAGTTGGCCCGCCATCCCAACAGGCCCCTGACGACCGATTACATCAAAGTGCTGTTTGACGACTGGCAGGAGCTGTTCGGTGACCGCGCCTATGCCGATGATCCGGCCATCGTGACCGGGCTTGGCACCATCAACGGCGTCAAGTGCTTTGTGATGGGTCACCGCAAGGGCAAGACCCTCAAGGAGCGCCTGGAGTGCAACTTCGGCTGCGCCCACCCTGAAGGCTACCGCAAGGCCCTGCGCAAGATGAAGCTGGCCGAGAAGCTGGCCCTGCCCATCATTTCGTTCATCAATACGCCCGGCGCCTATCCCGGCCTTGAGGCGGAAGAACGAGGCCAGAGCCAGGCGATTGCCGAGAACATCCGCGAGATGGCGACGCTGCGCGTGCCCATCATCTGCCTGACCATCGGCGAGGGGGGTTCGGGCGGCGCGCTGGGTATTGGCGTGGGTGACCGCTACCTGATCATGGAGAACAGCTATTACTCCGTGATCAGCCCAGAGGGCTGCGCGGCCATCCTGTGGCACGACGCCAAGCGCGCCAGCGACGCGGCCAAGGTGCTGCGCCTGACGCCCAACGACCTCATCGAACTGGGCATCATGGACGAGATCGTGCCAGAACCTTATGGGGGTGCCCACCGCGACCCGCGCAAGGCAATGGACATCGTCAAGGCCACGCTGCTGCGCCACCTGGGCGAGTTGCAGACCATCGACATTGATACGCTGCTCGACCAGCGCTACGAGAAGCTGCGCAAGATGGGTAAGTACCAGGAAGTACCGATGGCGACGGCCTGAACGGCGCTCAACCCGGATAGGCCCGCAGGGACGTGAGGTAGGCGTCGAAGTTGCGGCGTGCCTCTTCAAGGCTGTCTCCGCCGGTCTTCTCCAGCAGAGCGCGGCAGAGCTCAAAGGCTACGGCGCACTCCACCACGATGGCCGCGGCTGGCACGGCGCAGACGTCGCTGCGCTCCTGATTGGCGTTGGCGGCCTCGCCCGTGGCCAGGTCCACCGTGGGCAGCGGGTTCATGAGCGTTGAGATGGGCTTCATGTGGGCGCGCAGCACCAGGGGCTCGCCGTTGGTGATGCCGCCTTCGATGCCCCCGGCGTTGTTGCCGGCTCGGCCATAGGGCGTGGGATTGTTGCTCTGGGGCCGCGTGCGCTTGACGACGGGGTCATGCACGGCGCTGCCGGGCCGCCGCGCCGCCTCGCAGCCAAGTCCCAACTCCACGGCCTTGATGGCCTGGATGCCGAGCAGCGCGGCCCCAAGGCGCGCGTCCAGGCGCGCCTCCAGGGTGTTGGGCGAGCCCAGGCCCGGCGGCAGATTGGTGGCAACGACCTCAATGACACCGCCCAGGGTGTCGCCCGCGGCCTTGGCCTGGTCAATACGGGCCTTAATTTCTGCGTCGCGGGCCTGATCCAGGGTAAAAAGCTCGCTCTGGTCACGCAGCGCGATCGCGGCCGCGGCGTCCATGACAATGGCTTGGGCTCCCGGGCCGCAGGGGCTTGACGCGTCAATACCCCCGATGGCAAGCACATGGGCCGTCACGGCCATCCCGAATTCCGCCAGCAGGCCCTGGCAGGCGGCGCCGGCCATCACGCGCGCGGCGGTTTCGCGCGCGCTGGCACGTTCCAGCACGTCGCGCGCGTCACGCGAGCCGATTTTGAGGGCGCCCGCGAGGTCCGCATGGCCGGGGCGCACGTTGCTGACCGGTGGCGCCTTGTCGATGCGGGCATCCTTGTTGAACAGGCACAGGGTCAATGGGCTGCCCAGCGTCATGCCGTGCCGCAGGCCGCTGAGCACCTCGGCCACGTCCTGCTCGATCTTCATGCGTCCGCCGCGCCCGTAGCCCTTCTGGCGGCGGGCCAGCTGGGCCTGGATGCGCTCGAGATCAAGCCGGTGACCCGCCGGCAGTCCAAACAGCGTGGCGATGACGGCCCGGCCGTGTGATTCGCCTGCCGTGGTGTAGGTAAGTGCCATGTTCGCCGATTCTGGTTTGCCCGCGCGCGATTGAAAGGGGCCGTATCAGGGCTCAAAGGGCAGGCGCTGGACAAAAGGACTCAGCCTGCCGGCGGCGTCTATCACTTGGACCTTTTCGGCGGGTGAGTGTCGGGGCCTGGGTTCGAGCTTCTCGTGCTCGTTGCCGTAGCCCACGGGCAGCAAGGCCTGAAAGCTCCAGTTTTCGTCTACGCCCAGCAGCGCATTGAAGCGGCGGTCGAGGCTTGGTGAGTAGGTCAGCGAATGCAGACCCTCGGCCTCGAGGGCGTTGATGAAATTGGCAACGGAGAGCCAGACGCTTTGAAGCCAGAAAGGCAGGTCGCGGCGGCCAAAGACCGCCACCAGCCAGGGTGCGTCTTGCGTGAACTGCTTGACCGGCGTGATGGCGTGGGTGCTGAAGAATTCTCTCAGCCAGGCCGGGCTGCGGCGATGGAACTCCACGTCCGCTGCCTGGCACATCTCGCGGATGCGCTCGCGCAAGGGGCCGCGCTCGATGAGAACATATTCCCAGGGCTGGGCATTGGCCCCGCTGGCCGCGCGCATGGCGGCTTGCAGGGCCCGTTCCATTTTCTCGGGCTCGACGGGGCTTGGGGTGATTTCCCGCCTGGAGCGCCGGCGCCGCAGAAGCTCGAGGTAGTCCTCAGGGCGCGCCATGGCCTACTTCACCAGCCGGATGATCTCGTCGGTGATGTCCTGTACGTACATGTTGGGCTTGCCGGGATTGCCGGGGGCGGAGCTCGCGAAGTAGAGCACGGGCTTGTTCTTGAGCGTTTCGGCCCAGGCGCGGTTGCCGCCCAGTTCGTCGCCTGTAGCCTGGGTGCTGAGTTCGTACTCCTGCAGCAGCAGGTCATAGCCGTTCTTCTTGCAGTAATTGACGGCCTCCTGGTAGACGACATCGAGCACTTCCTTCTGGAAATCATTGGAAAGCTCGCCCAGCCAGTTCTGGTAATACTCCTGCACCACTTTGAGCTCCTCCTGCTTGGCCTTGATGTCCACTTCCTTCTTCTGGATGTCTTCGGCCGTTGCGCTGCGGCGTTTGAGCTGGTCCAGCTCACGGTTCAGGTTTTCCAGTTCCTTCTTCTTGACCTCCATCTTGCCCTTGAGGTCATTCATCTGGGCGTCGAAGTTACTCTTGAGTTCGATGTACTTGCGCGACTGACGGCTGGCGCGCACGAGGTCGAGCATGCCGACCTTGATTTCGCCCGCAGCATGGACTTCCTGGGTGCGGCCGAACTGCGAGCTGATCAGCCCGCCGGCAAGCCCGGCCAGAAGCGCGAGAGAGACGATGACAGCGACGTGGATTCGATTCATGGATAGATCCGGAGAAATCAACAGGCCCGTGAAAATGCTAAGCAGCGCGCAGCCGGCCCGCAATGAGCCAATGGGGGTTCAGAAGCCAAATCCGAGGTTGATACTGATGACCTCCTCGCGGTTGCCCGGCTGGTTGTAGATGGGGAATCCAAAGTCCAGGGCGAAGGGAATCGGCAGTACAGGCAGGATGATGCGGATGCCAAATCCGCCCGAGATGGTCACGCCGCGCGGATCATAGGTGTTGAGCGAGCCCGACAGCTCGCCCACATCAATGAATGATACGAAGTAGAGCGAACCGGGCAGGATGGGGAAGCGCAGTTCCGTGGTCAACGTGGTGGTGAAATTGCCGCCGATGGCCGTCTTGTCGCGCGAGGGCCCCACGCCGCCGTACTTGTAGCCGCGCAGCGCGCCCAGGCCCGTGGGCGTGCTGCCGCCGAGAAGGAAGCGCTGGGAGAAGGGGATGCGCTCGGTGTTACTGTGGATGTCCTGCCAGCGGGCATTGAAGTTGAAGGCAAGTACCAGCGTGCGGGTATCGTCAATCTCCACAAGGGGGATGTGGTACTTGGCATCCAGCGAGAGTCGCCAGAAATCAAGCGTGCCCCCGAAGATGCCGCCCGCGTAGCGGTAGGAAAGGTCCAGAAGCCAGCCCGTGGTCGCGAAATACTGGTTATCGCGGGTGTCCCAGCGGAACCCCAGGGTGAACGCGCTGATGGTCTCGCTGCCGCGGTCGCGGCGGATTTCCTCAGGAGCCGAGCGGGGAACGTCAAACAGCCGGATGACCGATAGGCTATAGCCCAGACTCAGCACAATGTCAGGCAGCACGCGCCACCCGATGTAGGGGTCCACGCCCGCGCGCCCCGTAGAATACAGGCCAAAGTCGCGCGTCGTGTACTCCGCACCTATACCCACCTCGACGGGGTAGCCGAAGAACCAGGGCTCCCGGAACGTCAGCGAGTAGCGCTGCTCACGGTCCACGGGCGGCTGCACTTTGAGCGCGACATACTGCCCCGCGCCTGTGAAGTCGATCTTGCCAAAAAACAGATCAATCAGTCCGCGGATGTTGAAGTTCTGCTTTTCCAGGTCCAGGCTGGCGATGAAGCCCGAGCCCGTGTTGTAGCCCGCTGAAATATTGAACTTGCCTGTGCGCCCCTCGATCAGGTCAAAGGCAAAATCCGTGTACTCAACAATGGAGCCGTCGGGCCGGGTCACCAGCCGGCTGCTCTGGCGGTGGCGCACGCCTCCGCCGGGAGCGGCTTTTTCGAACCAGTCCGTTCGCCGCAGGCGGTTGAGGCTGTATTCCAGGTAATTGCGGTTGTAGTCGTCTTCCGCATAAAGGCCGATTTCGCGGCGCACGACGTCGTCCCGCGTCTCTTCGTTGCCCCGGATGGTCACCAGCCCCACGCGGCTCTTGTGGCCCTGGTCGATGCGGACAATCAGGCTTACGCCGCGCACGGGAGTGGGCAGGTCCCAGTCCGTGGCAATGTTTGACTCCCGCGAAAACACCGCCTCGAACTCCAGCGAGATGTTCGAGTAGACGCGTTCGGCCAGCAGGCGGCGGATCTTGCCCTCGATGCCCTGGTCCAGCGGAGAATCAGGCTCGCCGGTCAGCAGGAAGTCGTCGTATGGCAATGGTTCGTCCAGCCAATAGGCGCCAAAGTGCCGCCCCTGGTCCGGCGCCGACAACCCCTCAAGGTAGCCGGTCCCGTAAAGTTCCAGGACTTTGTCCGACGACAGGGCCCTGGCGTCGGCGTTGAACTCGTCCATGAGCTCATCCAGCGTTGCCACAGGGGCCTCAAAGGGCACTTTCTCGCTGGCGTCAGCGCGCCGGGGCATGCGCGTGGCGTACTCGAAGCGCACGTCGGTGATGGCGTAAAACGGGCCAGGCCGCAGCTCATACTCAAGCGAAACTCGGGTGCGCGTTTCGTTGAAGCGCCGGTTCTTGAGGGTGATTTCACCCTCGCGCCAGCCGCGCTGCCTCAGGTAGTCCTGCAGCAGTGTGGCGTCGCGCAGGGCGTCGGCATCTACGTAGGAACTGCCCACGCTGCTCTTGATGCGGCGCACCAGGGCCCGGGAGCGGCGGTCGAGGGTGGTGGTCCAGGGCATGGCATACCAGACGGCCCAGATTTCCTTGGCAAATCCCTGGACCTTCGACGGATTCAGGGCCCCCGTGCCGCCCACGGCCTCGATGTTCTCGATGCCCGAGAACTTGACCTCGCCCACGAGCGTCTTGGGGCCTTCATACACACGATAGAGCAGCACAAGCTTGCCGCCCGCACCCTTGTCGTGGGCACGCTCGAGTTGCTTGAGGTCTTCCGGTTGCAGGTCAGGGTAGGCGCGCAGCAGCGTTTCACGCTCAAATTTGAAGGGAAGTGAAACCAGCAGCGGGCGCACATCCACAAATGGAAAGCCAAGATACTCGTAAAAGGTCTTGATCGCTGCCGCGCCGCCCAGAATCGAGGCGGAGTCGGCGTCGGTGGTGACGTCGAAGTCGAAGCTCTCAGAGCCAAAGTAGCGCACGCCGACGAGGCCCGTGGGGTCGGGTGCGTTGGGCACCTCGCGCGCCCGCTTCTTGCCGCCGAGCACGTCAATCAGGTCGCCTCGGTATCCGGGCTGGTAAATGCCGGAAAAGGTCACGCCGGCCAGGGGCTGGTTCTGGATGACGCGGATCAGAACGTCCACGCCCTGCGCCGTGTAGGCGTATTCGGGCCTGACTTCCAAGAAGCCGCGCGACTCATAGAGACGTTTGGTGTCGCCGTTGATGCGGGCCAGGGAGAACTCGCTGCCGGGCGCGGTGTCGATGCGGTTGGTGAAGCGCCAGGCGTCGGTGATGCCGTCTTCGCTCCATTGTCCGGCGCGCAACCCCATAACGCGCACGCGCCAGACCAGGGGCTGCGAAACGATCAGCTTCACGCGCACGCCATCCAGAGCTTCGTCGATGGTCACGTCATACTTCACGGCGCGGAACAAGTGACTGCCCGTGGTGAGATACTTGATGTCCTCGGCCAGATCATCGGTGGAAAAGGGCAGGCCCTCGCGCATGCGCAGTGCCCGGGTAATCTCGTAACGGCTGGCGGAGTCCGGATCGCGGTCGAAAGTCCGGCCCTCAGTTTCCACGGAAAAACCGATGCTCAGCAGGCGCTTTCCCGACGCGCCCACGGGAATGCGCTGCGCGCCCAGGCAGGCGGCGAACAGGCCCAGCACCACGATCAAGCAGGCTGCTTTCACACGACGGTCCTGATTCAAGGGGGCTGGTTATACGGACCCCCCGCAAAAGCCACAAGCGCGATGGTCAGGCTGCCGGCAGGGGCTAGGCCATCACGGGGTCGAGCGTAGCAAGCTGCGGGTCGAGGATGACCGGCAGACCGGCCTTGAAGGCGCGGCTAACCACGCCGCGCAGCGCCACCAGCGCGATTTTGGCCCAGAAGCGGCGGCCCACGCCTTCCTTCTGCTCGAAGCGCTGCATGGCGGCCTTGCTCCAATTGACGAACTCACCGAAGTCATCCACGCCAAACGTATGCTCCACGGCGACATATTCGTTGATGGCCTCGAGTTCCTTGAGCAAGCGGGGCGCGCTGGCCACGACGTATTTGTGGGCGCGGCCCTCGACCTCGACCTCATAGGGAACGTTGAAATCGAAGGGGACGATCAGAGAGTCGTTGAGGCCAAGCATCACGGTGTGCAGCGCGTTGGTCCAGGCATTCTCCTGGACTACTTCTTCGACGGTGGTTCCGTCCACAAAGCAGGCAAAGTCGTGCAGGGGCTTGAGGAAGTCGAGGCGCTCGCAGCGGAAGTGCGCCGCGCAGGGGCTGCGCCGCCGGAAGAAATCCTGGATCTGTTTCTTGAGCGCCCCGTGCTTGGAAATCAGCTTGGCCTCGGCTCCCGCGAACTTTGCGGCCTCGATCTGGTAGTCGAGCTTGTCAAAAACCTTGCGCGTACTCTCGAGGTGCGTTGGAATGCCTATGACGCGCGCGTCAAATTTCATGGAAGGCCACCGCAGGTGGGGGCCGCCAGCCTAACCATCTCGCTCCCTTGCGCGCAAAGGGAATTGTCTGAAAGGCACACGGCCGGTGCCTTCGCAGTCGGTGCAGCACGGCCCTTGACAGGGCGGACTTCACTGCTACCTTTGCTGCCCCTCCAGCGGCATTGGCGCCGCCGGACCTGATTTTGAAAGCTTCAAGCCATGGCTATTTTGCAGTCTCAGAAAACTTGGGTTGCCAAGCCTCTCGAGGTTACGCGCGAGTGGCATCTCGTGGATGCCTCCGGCCAGACGCTGGGCCGCATGGCCAACAAGATTGCCGTGCTGCTGATGGGCAAGCATAAGGCCTCCTATACGCCCCACACCGACACCGGCGATTTCGTCGTGGTTACCAACGCCGAGAAAGTCGTGGTGACCGGGCGCAAGAACAAGGGCAAGCTTTACCAGACCTTTTCGGGCTATCCCAGCGGCCGCAAGCTGGAGACGTTTGAGAGCCTCCAGGCCCGCAAGCCCGAGCAGATCATCCTGCTGGCTGTGCGCCGCATGCTGCCCAAGAACAAACTGGGCCACCAGATCATCAACAAGCTGAAGATTTACGCGGGCGACAAGCACCCGCACGCGGCCCAGCAGCCCAAGGTTTACAAGATCACGCAGGGCCGCAAGGCGGCTCTCGCGGGCTAGGACGGACGACAACCGAATTGACTGCGGCCGCAAAGCCGGCCGCGATTGGCGGGAAAGAACCATATGGCGGAAGCGAATTTCATCTGGGGTCTGGGGCGTCGCAAAACGGCTGTGGCGCGCGTGCGCATTCGCGCGGGCAGCGGCAAGGTCGAGATCAACGGCCGCCCCTTCGAGCAGTATTTCGTCAACGCCCGTGAAAAGGCTGTAGCCACCCAGCCCCTCAAGGTGCTGGAGCTTGAAGGCAAGTTCGATGTTTATGCCAACGTCAAGGGCGGTGGCATCAACGCTCAGTCCCAGGCGGTCAGCCTCGGGCTTTCGCGCTGCCTGATCAAGGCCAACGCCGAACTCGAACCCAAGGTCAAGGAACACAACCTGCTCACCCGTGACAGCCGCATGAAGGAACGCAAGAAGTACGGCCGCAAGGGTGCGCGCAAGCGCTTCCAGTTCAGCAAGCGCTAAACCGAATCGCCGACAGCGCCCGGGCTTCCGGGCGCTGCTCGTTTAAGCCAACGTGCGGCGCGGCACCGGGTTTAGGGATTAGAGTTTTGGGCAAGGGAAATACAATCGCAGCCCACATGTCTTCGACCTCGACCATGGGCCCAAGGCCCCAAGCCCCCAGTCCCAAGCCGGCCGAAGTGGACCCCCTGGACCCGCACAAGGGGGCCAAGGTCCGCGAGATGTTCGCGGGCATTGCCGCCAAATACGATTTGCTGAACCGTGTGCTCTCCGGGGGCCGCGACCAGGCTTGGCGGCGGCTGGCGGTGAAAATGGCCGATCTGCGCGGCGGCGAGACGATCCTTGATTGCTGCTGCGGTACCGGAGACCTCACGCTGCTCTTTGCGTCAGCGGAGCCTGCGCCCGCGCGCGTGGTGGGAGCTGACTTCACACTCGAGATGCTTCGCATTGCGCAGAAAAAGACCCGCGAACTCGCGACCGCCATGAAGCTGCCTGCCTACAGCGCGGCAGACGGCCTGCGCCTGCCCTTTGCGGACGCGAACTTCGATGTCGTCAGCGTTGCTTTTGGCGTGCGCAACTTTCAGGATGTCAACGCGGGCTTGAAGGACCTCATCCGTGTTTTGAAGCCGGGCGGCCGTCTCGTCATTCTCGAGTTCACGCCTGTGCGCAACTGGTTCTGGCGGGCCCTGACCAGCTTCCACCTCAACTATATGGTGCCCCTGATCGGACAGGTCATAAGCCGCTCGCGCCACCAGGCTTACCGTTATCTGCCCAAGAGCATCGGGGTGTTCCCGGATGCCGAAGAACTTAAAGGTCGCCTCGAGGGCCTGGGTCTGCGCGACGTGCATTACCGCAAACTGAACCTGCGCACAGTGGCCATCCACGTGGGAACAAGAGAGTAGGTCGCAGGTTCAAGGAAGTGCGCACTTGCCCTTGAAACCTGGGCTCGCTGCGTTTCCAACGACAACGAGCGCCCGAATCGGGCGCTCGTTTGCAAAGACAACCACGCTTACTTGCGGGTCTGGCCGCCGGGGCCGCGGTTGGGTCGCGTGCGGCGCGGGTTGCCCAGTTCCTTCCACTTGCGTTCCTGGCTGACGGAGAGCTTCTTGCGGCCCTTGCGGCGGCGGCGCGACAGGACTTTCTGTCCGTCCGAGGTCTTCATGCGCTTGCGGAATCCGTGCGTGCGGTTGCGTTTGAGGTTTGAATTCTGGGTCTTGATCTGTGCCATGGCTCTGTCCTGATTGAGGGCGAAAAGAATATCGGCCGGCGTGCCGTTGTCAACGGCGCGGCCATGGCTATCATTTTGCCATGGCCGAGACCGCAAACACCGTAGACCCTGAGTTGCTCGCGCTGCTGGTATGCCCGCTGAGCCGGCGCCCCCTCGTACAGGTGGGTGATCGCCTGCTTTGCTATGAGTCGCGCAAGGCCTACCGCATCGAAGACGGCATCCCAATTATGTTGGTCGAGGAGGCCACGGACATTCCCGAGTCCGAACTCCCCGACCCATACAAAGGAAAGCCGGCGGTCACATCGCCTGAGCCATACCCGGCTGAGTAACCACCATCCAAACGCCACAGGGAAGGCGCAGATGCGCCTTCCTTATGCATTTGATAAGAGATTGCCATGACTGACGAAAAGAACCGTTACAAGCAGACCGTTCTGCTGCCCAGGACTGACTTTCCCATGAAGGCGGACCTTGCAACCCGCGAGCCCGCCCGCCGCAAGAAGTGGGAAGAGATGAAGCTCTATGACCTGATCCGTGCCGCGCGCAAGGGCGCAAAGCCTTGGGTGCTCCATGATGGCCCGCCCTACGCCAACGGCGACGCCCACACCGGCACGGGCATGAACAAGATTCTCAAGGATATCGTCGTCAAATTTCGCACGATGCAGGGCTTTGACTCGCCCTACGTGCCGGGCTGGGATTGCCACGGCCTGCCCATCGAGCACAAAGTTCTGGCCGACCTAGGAGGCGTCAAGCCGCCGAACATGACCGTGTTGGAGCTGCGCCAGCGTTGCCTCGACTACGCCCACGGCTTCATCGACAAACAGCGCAACCAGTTCAAATCCACCGGCACCCTTGGCCGGTGGGAAAGGCCCTATCTCACGATCGACCCGGCCTACGAGGCCAACGTGCTCCAGGTGTTCGCCTCACTCCACGAGCGAGGCTACATCACGCGTGCCAAACGCCCCGTTCATTGGAGTTGGGCCGCGCAAAGCGCTTTGGCCGAAGCGGAACTTGAGTACGAGGATCGCCAGGATCCCAGCGTGTATGTGCGCTTTCCCGTGTCCACCTGCGGCAAAGAGTGCAAGTTCCGCGAGTTAGTGGAAGCCCGCCCCGACCGCGAGGAAATCTGGGGCACGCTGGCACTGCTGATCTGGACGACGACTCCGTGGACGCTGCCGGCCAACGTGGCTGTAGCCGCGTCTCAGGGGGCGGAGTATGTGCTGGTGCGTTATGAACGCGACGGCAAACGCGAGCACATGGTGCTGGCGCAGGCTCTGCTTTCGCGGGTGGCGGAGAAGGCGAAGCTCCAGAACGTGAACGTGCTGGAAGTGTTCAGCGGCGCCGACCTCAAGGGCGTGGGCTACAGCCACCCTTTCCTTGAGACGGCCTGTCCCGTCGTGTTCGCCGACTACGTCACGCTCGAAGACGGCACGGGCCTGGTTCACACGGCGCCCGGCCACGGCAAGGAGGACTTCGAGACGGGCAAGCGGGAGAAATTGCCTGTGGTCTGCCCCATCGACGAAGCCGGCAAGTTCTTCACGGGCGACCGCCTCAAGAAGGAGCTGCAGCTCAGCCCTGCCTTTGAAGATACGCGTGGCTGGCTGAAGATGCTCGAAGGCCAGAATGTGTTGAAGGCTAACCCGCTGATCGTGAACAAGCTGCGGGAAGAAGGCTGGCTGCTGCACACCGAGAACATCCAGCACAGTTACCCCCATTGCTGGCGAACGCACGCGCCCGTGATCTTCCGCGTGACCGAACAATGGTTCGTGCAGATCGACCACGTCGATCCCGACAAGGCCATGAACCCCCAGGGCAAGACCCTGCGGGCGCGGCTGCTGGACGCCATCCACGCCACGAAGTGGTTTCCCGCCTGGGGCGAGAACCGCATCAGCGCCATGATCGAAAACCGCCCTGACTGGTGCGTCTCGCGCCAGCGCTACTGGGGCATCCCGATACCGGCCTTCCGCGTGAAGGAAACCGGCGAAGTCGTGCTGACGCGCGAGACCAACAAGCGCGTGGTCGAGCTCGTGCGCCAGCACGGCAGCAACGTGTGGTTCGACGACGTGAACTGGCCCGCAGAGAAGCTTCTGCCGCCTGAAGTCGCCGCGAAATACAAAGGCAAAACGCTCGAGAAAATGGGCGACATCTTTGATGTCTGGTTTGAGGCCGGTTCAAGCTTTCAGGCCGTGATGCGCGAGGATGCCGAGCTCAAGGACAAGTTCCCCGCGAACATGTACCTCGAGGGCGACGACCAGCACCGCGGCTGGTTCCAGGTTTCGCTGATATTGAGCGTGGCCACGACCGGCGTTTCGCCGTTCAAACACTGCCTGACCTGCGCGTTTGTCGTGGACGAAAAGGGCGAGAAGGGCAGCAAGTCCAAGGGCAATATGTGGCCCATCGATCAGGGGTGCAAAGACCTGGGCGCTGACCTGATCCGCTATTATTTCGCAAGCCTTGACACGTCAAGCCCTGTACCGGTTACCTACAAGCTCATTCAGGCCGCCGGAGACGGCTACCGCAAGGTTCGCAACACTTTCAGGGCTCTGGCCGGAAACCTGTTCGACTTTGACCCGGCGCGTCACGCCGTGACACCCGACAAGCTTCAGCAACTGGACCGCTGGGTGCTGTCGCGAGCCGATGCCCTGATCGCGGCCGTGACGGCCGCCGTTGACCGCTACGAGTTTCATGTGGCGCTGCGCGAGATCACGCAATTCTGCAATGTGACTCTCTCGGCCCAGTACATAGACGTCTGCAAGGACGTGCTTTACTGCGAGGCCGCGGATTCCCCCAAGCGCCGCAGTGCGCAGACGGCCTGCTGGGCCGTGGCGGGGCTTCTGGTGCGCATGCTGGCGCCGGTGCTGGTGCACACGTCCGATGAGATGTGGGAGTTTCTGCCCAAGGCCCCGGGCGACCCGCAAAGCGTTCACCTGGCCTCCTGGCCCAGCAGCGGCGACGGTCAGCGCCACATCGACCTGGACCTCGAGCGGCGCTTCGACCTCACTTTCAAGGTCAAAGCGGAAGCCGACCGCGTGCTCGACCGTATGCGCAAGGAGGGCAAGGTGGGCAAGGGCTATGACACCATCGTCACCCTGGGTGCCAAGCCGGACCTGCTGGCGGAGCTTGCCTCGCTGGGCGTCGAGCGTCTTGCAGAGTATTTCAATGTCAGCGGCGTCATTCTTGGCGACGCGATGCACCATGCCGCGGCGGAAGGCTATGAGCCGGCCGTGGACGTTCAGGGGCTGTTCGTCAAGGTTGTGCCGAGTGCGGACAGGGCCTGCGTGCGTTGCTACCGCCGCACCGGCGATGTGGGCAATTCGGCCAATCACCCCGAACTCTGCGAGCGCTGCGCTGCAGCAGTGGGGGACAGCGTGTAGCCTTCGTGGCATCGGCCTCTGGCCGCTGGGTGGCGGGGCGACCAAATGGAGCGAACACGCAAAGCGCATGTCGTTTGGCGGGAAGCCCGCAACCTGTCGCTGCGTGCGGCACATCGGCGGGACGCCGATACCACATCGCGTTCTTTCAGTAATTGGGGTTCCGCAAAGCTGCCGCCCTTTGATATGCTCTAAAGCCGCGCCACAGGCAGGTTCCAGAATGACGCCCAAAGCAAAACCCGTCTCCGCAGTCATCCTGATTTCAGGGTCCGGCACGACGATGCAGAACCTGGTGGAGCGCTCGCGCGACGGCCGCTGCAATCTTGACGTGCTGGGTGTAATCTCTTCCAAGCATGGCGTGCCGGGCATTGACCGGGCCAAGGGCCTGAACGTGCCGGTGGCCGTGTGCGCGCGGGCCGACTACACCGACGCCGACGCGTTTTCGCACGCCCTTTTCAAAATGATCGCCTTCAAGAAGCCCGACCTGGTGTTGCTGGCGGGCTTCCTGAGCTACATCAGCCTGCCCCAGCGCTATGCGGGCCGCTGCATGAACGTCCACCCCTCGCTGCTGCCCAAGTTCGGCGGTAAGGGTATGTACGGCATCAAGGTGCACGAGAAAGTTCTCAAGCACCACGAGAAGGAGTCGGGCTGCACGGTCCACTTTGTTGACCAGCAGTACGACCACGGGCCCATTATTCTCCAGAAGAAGGTGCCCGTGCTGCCCGAGGACACGGCTTTGACTCTGTCGGAGCGCGTGCAGGCTGCCGAGCGCGAAGCCTACCCCGAGGCCATCAACCTCTACGCCGAACATCGTCTGCTTCTCCAGGGGCACGCCGTGAAGATTCTGCCCCAGACGCCCACGAGCGGGCGTTTTGCCCGCACGGGCCCCTGACCTTGTTACTTGTTCCCGGTGGTTGACGCGCTGGCGTCTGTTGCTACCATTCCGCCCTCTGTTGCGGGGTGGAGCAGTTGGCAGCTCGCAAGGCTCATAACCTTGAGGTCACTGGTTCGAATCCAGTCCCCGCTACCAACCATCAAAAAGGGCGCTCTGACGAGCGCCCTTTTCGTTTCAGTCCTTTTGTCTACTCCTTGCTCAGGCCGAACTTCTCGATGCGGTAGCGAATCTGGTCGCGATTCATACCCAGCAGCGTGGCTGCCTTCGTCTGGTTGCCGTTGCAGCGCTCCAGCGCCTGCTCTACAAGTTCGCGCTCGAGCTGCTCGAAGTTCAGCCCGCTGTCCGGAAGGCGGAAGCTCTGCCGGACCGTGGATTTTACCCCACCCAGCTGCGGGAAGTCGGCCAGGTCCAGCGTGGCGCTCTTCGCCAGCAGCACGGCTCGCTCCAGCGCGTTCTTGAGTTCGCGGACGTTGCCGGGCCAGTGGTAGCGTTCCATGGCATCGAGCGCCGCCTGTGAAATGTCACGCATGGGCTTGCGGAATTCCCGCCCGAACGACTCGCAGAAGTGCTTGGCCAGAAGCGCCACGTCCTGGCCGCGCTCACGCAGAGGAGGCAGCTTCACCCACAGCACGTTCAAGCGGTAGAACAGGTCTTCGCGGAAGCGCCCGCGTGCCACCTCGTCCTGCAGTTCCCGGTTGGTGGCAGCGATCACGCGAACACTGGGCTTGATGTCGTGGCTGCCGCCCACACGCCGGAAAGCCTTGTCCTCAAGAAAGCGCAGCAGCTTGGCCTGCAGCACCGGAGACATCTCCCCGATTTCATCGAGAAACACCGTGCCCCCGTCAGCTTGCTCGAGCAGGCCTTTTTTCTGCTGCCGTGCGTCCGTGAAGGCGCCGCGTTCGTGGCCGAACAGCTCGCTTTCCAGCAGCGTGTCCGGCAGGGCTGAACAGGTAATGTTCATGAAGGGACCCAGAGCGCGGCTGCTGTTATGGTGCAGCGCCTTGGCCACGAGGTCCTTGCCCGTGCCGCTTTCTCCGGTCACCAGCACCGTGGAAGAAGGACTCTGGGCGATCTTGCGCAGCAGGTCTTTGAGGGCCTTCATCGGGGGCGATTCGCCGATGATGCGGTCCAGGGAGAAATTCTCGCTCTGGCTGGCGCGCAGCGTTTTGACCTCACGCCTGAGCGTCGTCGTCTCCAGGGCCTTGGCCACCAGCAGCGCCAGTTCGTCGAGATTGACGGGCTTGTTGAGGTAGTGGTAGGCACCCTGCTTCATGGCCTCCACGGCGGTTTCAATCGTGGAAAAGCCGGTCATCATGATGACCAGGATGTCCGGGTCCGCCTGCTTGATTTTCTTGAGCAGCGTCAGGCCATCGGTGTCCGGCAGCTTGAAGTCGAGGAGCACGAGGTCCGGCGGCGCAGATTCCAGGGCGCTGAGCGCCTTCTCGCCCGACTCGGCCTCCGTCACGATGCAGCCGTCCTGCTCGAGGCGGGCCTTGAGTGACCAGCGGATGAGCCGCTCGTCATCGACAATCAGGATGTTGGCCTGCTGCATCGTCGGGATTATAGGCCCGACGTGATTTTGCACCAGCGCTTCAGCGCACGGCCACCGCATTGACGCGGCCGACCAGCGCGTCGTAGTCAAAGGGCTTTTCGACAAAGCCGCTGATCCCCAGTTCGTGGGCTTTGCGCTGCACGTCCGCGGTGCCGTAGGCCGTCATCATGATCACCGGACAGTGGGCCTGCGCCTGCCGCAGCAGCGCCAGCAGGGCCAGGCCGTCGGTGTCAGGCAGCTTGTAGTCGAGCAGAACGGCCGCGAATGCCACTCCCGCGGAGAAATGGCGTGCGGCTTGGGCGCCGTCCTGGGCCTCGATGACCTCATATCCCTCCTGCTTCAACCTTTCACGTAATGACCATCGGATGAGCAACTCGTCGTCCACAATCAGGATGACGGCATCGCCCATGGGAAAAACTCCCCTTCAATGTGGAATCCTGCCCACTTCGTCTGGGCAGATTCCACGCTTCCTCCGGCGGGACCTGAGTGCTGGAGCGCCCCTGGCCCATTGCCGCGGCCGGCCCCGTGAGATACGTCGCTTGGATTCGCAAGACTCATGCCCTTTCGTTTTCGGGTTCCGTCCGGCGCTGCAGCAATGCAGATTGGGCCAGGGCGCGGGACCCATGCACCCTTGAACACAACACGTAACCAACTCTCCTTTGCCGTGGCCATTGCGCTCGTCGCCAGCGCAGCCACCTTCGTTTTTGACATCAGCACGCCGCGCGGCATCGCGGCCGCCATGCCCTACGTCGTTGTCATGGCACTGGGGGCTTGGCTGCCCAAGCCGCGCTGGGTGGTCGCCATGGCGCTGGTGTTGGGAGCTTTGACGGCCGGGGCTTACCTGCTCAAGCCCAGCGGTCCCCATGAGCAGTTTGGCATCCTGAACCGGATCTTGACCCTGTGCGGCATCGCGGTGACGGCGGGCGGTGTGGTGTGGAAGCTGCGATTGGAGTCCCGCGTGGCCATGGAGCGGGCGAGGCAGGGCGAGTTGCTCAATCTTGGTGTGGCCATTGTGGCGCTGGACATGGCGGGCCGCGTGAGCCTGGTCAACCGCGCGGGCTGCGAACTGCTGGGGTTGCCGGAATCGGAGATTCTGGGGCAGGACTGGGTGGATCGTTTTGTGCCGGAGGCGGAGCGCGTGCGCGTGCACGAGGCCCTGGCCCAGGTTCGCACCTCGGGCCGAACCCTCATTGAGACCACGATCAACCCCATACTGGCGAAGTCAGGGGTGCGGGAGGTGGCCTGGTACAACCTGCCCCGCCTGGACGAAGAAGGCCGCGTGATCGGCACGATCAGTTCGGGCTCCGACGTCAGCGAACAGGCCAGGGCCGAAAAGGCGCTCAAGCGCACCTACAAGGATCTCGCGGATATCAACTACGCGCTCGACCAATCAGCCATCGTGGCTGTGACTGATGCGGCCGGCACCATCACCTACGTGAACGATCGTTTCTGCGAAATCTCGAAGTTCAGCCGCGAGGAACTCCTGGGCCGCAATCACCGCGTAATCAACTCCGGCACCCACTCGCGCCAGTTCTTTGAGGAGATGTGGCGTACCATCGCTGCGGGCAAGGTGTGGCGCGGCGAAGTCCGCAATCGTGCCAAGGACGGCAGCCATTACTGGGTGGACACGACCATCATTCCCTTCGTTGATGATCACGGGCGGCCCTTCAAGTATCTCGCGATTCGCAGCGACATTACGGCGCGCAAGGCGGCCGAACAGAAGGTGGCCGAGCAGGCGGCGCTGGCGCGCCTGGGCGAGATGGCGGCTGTCGTCGCGCACGAGGTCAAGAACCCGCTTGCCGGCATTGGTGGGGCGCTGCAGATCATCGGCAGCCGCATGCCCGCAGGAAGCGAAGACCGCCTCATCGTCAATGACATGCTCGACCGCATCAAGACACTGGACCTTATGGTGCGCGACCTTTTGGTGTTCGCGCGGCCGCGGCCCCTGCGGCGCGTCAGTGTCGAGATCTCGCAACTCCTGCGCGACACCGCTTCGCTGCTCACTCGCAACCCGGAATATACGCAGGTCGAGGTACACATCGACGCCGCAGAGGGCGGTGCTGACGTGGACGCAGAGCAACTGCGCGGCGTGCTGCTGAACCTGTTGCTCAACGCCGCCCAGGCGATGAATGCCAAGGGCCGAATCGAGGTGCAGGCGCTCTTGCGCGATTCGCGCTGGATCATCAGCATCTCCGACCAGGGCCCCGGCGTTTCACCCGAGGCGCGAGAGAAGCTGTTCCAGCCCTTCTTCACCACCAAACACCGCGGCACGGGCCTGGGGCTGGCCATCGCCAAGCGTGTGATTGAAGGCCACGGGGGCCGTATCGAACTTCAATGGCCTGCCGGGGGCGGCACCCGGGCGGTAGTGACCATCCCGGCATCCGGGGAATAGTCCCCGCCTGATGGGGGATAGTCCCCGCTCCACGGGGGAGGCGGCCTGCGCCGGGCCCAGAATTCGAGGCGGCGCCAGTGGCACGCCAATTGCATCTCTCTTGCTGCATCAGAGCCGGTGCCCCGTGTGTGCGGGTCACCGAGATTCCAGGCGCATGTCAGGCACGGCAAGCGTCCGGAATCGATCGACCGGCCCCGCGGCACGAAATCCCATTCTCGCCCCAACGCGCTGCGAGGCCGGCAATCCAATGAAAGCAACGACCCTGACGGGTCGTTGCCCTTTTTTTGGGCACCATTCTCTATCGCCAGCCGTAGCCGTAAAAGTGCGCGGGCGCGATTTTGTCGCTCGGTTTATCACCGGCCAGCACCGCGCAAAAGCCGATGGGGGCTGGGCCGGGGTCATTCTGCCGGAAGTTGAATTGAGTGGCGCCGCTGCGAAGCCCCGCTGCCACGAGCTCAAACTGTGAGAACTTGAGCTTGCGACTATCCCAGGCGGCTGTACCCCGCAGGAATCCTTCGAAGGTGCGGCGGCTGTCCTTGAGTTTGACTTTGCCCTCGTACTCGATAATCACCTGCCCCTTCTTGATGTCCTTTACGGTGCCCGTCAGTTCAACGCTCTCCACAGCGTCTGCGGGGTAGGCATCCGTCTGACCCCTCACGTTGTCAGCGAAATGGAAGCGTGCCAGCCGCGCCAGGGTTTCGCGCGGCACCTGAAAGGTCACTTTCTTGGCGAACTCCGCAGGAAGGAAGTGGCTGATTTCTTCCTTGCGGAACCAGGCATAGTCAACGTTGTGAGCCTTCTGCGCCCATTCTTCCTGGGGCTGGGCGCTTTTGCGCTCCAGATCGCGCGAGTGCACACGCAGAACCAGCCCGTCGTCGGGATAGCGGGCCTCCGCCCGCTCCAGGTTCTTGCGCTCTTTGGCCGGATCCTCGGCCAGCAGCCGCTCCTTTTTGTCGAGCGTCTTCCACTTGGCCAGGGCGTCGCGCAGCAACTGGGCAGTGCGCGTCGCGTCATTGCTGTTGATCGAGCCCAGGAACATGCCGCTGGGCGTGCAGCAGTACGTGCCCTGCCGCGTGGAGGTGCGGGTGCCGCCGTTGGCAGGGCCGTAATGCCCCTCATCGCAGAATTTCTGGAAGAGGCGGCATTCGACGTCTTTGCCATTGTGCAGCCGCCAGACCTCATCGGCCGCGGGAACGAAATCTTCAAGAAGCTTCTTCACTTGCGGGTCAGACCAGACCGTCCGACGCCCAATCACGCCGTTGTTTCACGTGCAGCCAAATGGGTGGCCGTTCATGGCGTACAACAGAATCGGCTTGTCTTCTTTGTTGGCGTCAATCACGGCATCCCAGAACACGACACGCCACGGAATCTCGCGCCAGGTTTCTTCCCCTGGCTTGGGCAAAATGAAGTCGCGGGTTTGCTTGTAGTTTTCGGCCGTTAGCTCAAAGGCCCGGGCCTCCAGGGCCAGCCAGCAAAGGCACATTGCGGCCAGCGCCACGCGGGTGAATCGTGCGAACATAGGCATCCTCCAGGTTCTGCCTCAGGAGGTTAGTGGAGTAGGGCCTAAAGCGGATACACTGAATCCGGAATTCGCCAGACGGACTATGCTCGCCACTTCCATGAGCACCGCGCCCTGCGGCCCAGGATAACCACGCAGGCCAGTGCCCACAGGGCCCAGGTGCCAGCCGCTCCCTCTTGGGTTGAACAGTCAGAATTCAGCACTTGGTCTCGGGAAACGGGATCCGATGTCGTGCCGACGATATGAACGTTGTAGGGGTTCTCGTCGCCGTCGTCGCTGGCGATTTGCATGTCGAAGCTGAACGCGCCTTCGGCGGTGGGTGAGATCTCTAGCGTGAACGTCGTCGTTGCTGTGGGTGCCAGCGTGGTGGCGGGCGTGGTGCTTAGCGTGACCGTGCAATTGCTCTGGTTGCTGAACGAGATCGCGCCGATGTTGAGCGTGCTCAGGCCATCGTTGCGAATCGTGAACGTGCGCGCAATGACGCTGCCCGCTGCGCCATAGGCGTTGTCGCCGCCGCCATCGACGATCTCGACGCCGTCGCGCAGCAGCGTGATCTCGGGAAACTCGACCACGGTGATGGCGACCGTTTCGCTGTCGGTCAACACTGTCGCTTCGTCTCCCGTATGGCCCTGGTCGTTCACGCCGATTTGCAATCCGGCGGCTCCCAGATAGGCGGTCGTGGGCGTAAACGTCATGCCGCTGAGCGCGGCATTGATGTTCGCGAGCGTGCCGGTGAAGGTCATCGCGGCGTCGGAGGTGCCGTCGCCAACGCTGAATGTCAGGTTCGTGAGTTGGGCCAGCGTCAACGTGCCCTGAGTAGCGGTCAGTGTGAGCTGGAGCAGGTCGGCGGCCGCCGCGTTGTCGGTGATGCTGACGGTACCACTGAAAACATACGCCGTGTCGCGGGCAATGTTCAACGTTGCGGGAGCAGTGATAACCGGAGCGGTATTGAATACAAACTCCACCGCCCCAACGTCTCGGCCATCGCCGCCGCTCGCATTGGCAATGCCAGGGTTATCGAAGGGGCGGGCGATGCCGCGCGCGTCAGTGACGCCGCTGCCGCCGCCTTTATCGATGGCGGGGCTGCCCATCAGCGGGCGCATGGTAAACACCGGGCCACCGTTGTTTTGCAACGGCCCGAGCATGGGGTTGGTGCTGACCTGGTCGCCCGTTGCGGTGAGCCACGGAACCTCGGCCAGGGCGCGGGTGCAGATGTTATAGCCGCCGGAGGCAAACGAGGCTAAAGCCGTGTTGGCAAACATGGTACCCGCGCCGGTGTCGGCGAATGCGCAGTTGGTCGCCAGAACGGTCGTGATGGCGGCCGTAACATTCGCGGAGACGCAGCCGCCAACGGGGGCGCTGTTGGCCGAAAACGTGCAGCCGGCGAGGGTGAAACTGGCGCCGGCAACAATCACACCGCCTTCGCTGCCGGCGCTGTTGCCTGTAAACGTGCAGTTAATGCAGGAAAGTGGGTTGCCATCGGCCTTTGAGATCGCACCGCCTCCAGAAGTGGCGCTGTTGCCTGAAAACGTGCAGTTGGTGATGGTGCCGGCGTCGCAAAACATCGCGCCACCGCCAGGGTTGGCACTGTTGCCGGAAAACGTGCAGTTAGTGCAAGCGATGTCGTCGGTGTAAATCGCGCCGCCGGCGCCAGCACCCGCGCCGGCACTGTTTCCCGAAAACGTGCAGTTGGTACCGGTGACACTGTCGGCGCCGAAGATGGCGCCGCCGGAGTTGATGACCACGTTACCCGCAAACGTGCAGCCCGTGCAGGTGACGGTGTAGGCGGAAATCGCGCCGCCGTACTGAACCATGCCAACGGCAAGACCTTGGTTCGAAAACGTGCAGTTGGTGCAGGTAACTACGTCGCTGGGGCAGTAGATGGCGCCGCCGTTTCCTCCAAGTGTTTCATTCTCTGTGAAGGTGCAACCGTTACAGGTGACGGCCCCGGTGGCGCGAATTGCGCCGCCGCCACCGCCGTTGTCCGCGAGATTCTCGGTGAACGTGCAGGTGGTGCAGTTGACGACGTTGCCAAGGATCGCGCCGCCGCCGTTGATCGACGCGTAACCGAACTGCAAGTTGAGGAGGCTCAGTGTCAGTGTGCCGCCGGTTTGACGCAGGATGCGCCAACTGCCGCTGCCGCTCAGTGTGATCGACGGTGCGCCCAGGCCGGTGGCGTTGCCCGTGATCGTCAGGCTTTTGGAGCCCAGGTCGATACCGGAGATAAGCGTGATTGTCCCCGCCAGCCCCATTTGAAACACAATCGTATCGCCGCTGGCAGCTGCCGCGCATTGGTCACGCAGGCTGCCCGCGCCGCTGTCGTTGAGGTTGGTGACGGTCAGCGTAGCCGCGCTGAGGGTGCCGCAAAGGCAAAGCGCGGCCAGCAGAGCAAATCGAGTCATGGATGCCCCTTGAAGTCGCGACAGTTTGCCGTGGAACGTCCCCGGGTGTCAACGCAGGGTGCCGTGGCGCAAGGGAAAAGCACCCCGCCTTTACCCTTTCGACCTTGCTCAGGGCAGGCAGGCGGGGTTGTGAGGGTTACGCCCGCCTGCGAACGCGCCGCCGCGCCGCCAGCAGTGCCAGCGCACCTGAGATCAGCCAGACATAGCCGCGCCGGTCGCCCGTGGTGCAACCCTCGTCGTCGTCGCCACCCTTCTTCGGCACAGCGACACTTACGCTGATCGTGTGCGTATCCGTAAGCGCACCGCCGGGGCCGGTGTTGCCCTGGTCGTCCGCGTCAATCTGGATGGTCGCCGCGCCGGTGAACGCGAGTGTGGGCGTGAAGGTCAAGCCGTTGAGTGCCGCGTTGATGCTCGTGAGAGTGCCGGTGAAGGTCATCGCTGCATCGGCTGTGCCGTCGCCTGCGCTGAAGGTCAGGCCGGCAATGCCGCTGAGTGTCAGCGCGCCGTTGGTGGCAAGCAGCGAGACTTCGAGTGGGCCCGCGCCGGCATCGGCGTCTGCAACAGAAATGGTGGTGAAAACGAGTGCCGTGTCCGGCTGCGTGCTGGCCGTGGCCGGAGCTGTAATGACGGGCGCTTGATTGGGCGCCTGCACATCGAGGGTGACCGTCTCGCTGTCGGTCAGCGCGCCGCCGGCGCCGGTGTTGCCTTGGTCGTTGACGTCCACTTGCAGGGTCGCCGCGCCGAGATAGCCGGCGCTGGGCGTGAACTGTGCGCCGTTGAGCGCGGCATTGACGGCGTCAAGCGTGCCCGTAAATGTCATGGCAGCGTCGGCGGTGCCATCGCCTGCGCTGAAACTCAGGCCAGTGATTTGCGCCAGCGTGGCTGTGCCCTGTGTGGCCGTGAGCGTGACTTGCAACGCGGCGCCCCAGGCCGCGTCGTCGGCGATACTGAGTGTCGCGCTGAACGTGTGCGCGGTGTTCTGCGCGATGATGAGCGAAAGGGGCGCGGTGATCACGGGTGCCACGTTGGCGCCGGTTTCAACGGAACCGACGTCAACGGTGCCAACCTTGATGCGTGATACGCCGCGCTGGTCGCGCAAGGGAATGTTTGCGGCCGCGTTGTTGCCGCCGTTGATCGCGGGCGAACCCGTGTTGGGCGCCATGCTCTGCGTGGGGCCGCCGTTGTTGCTGAGTGCGGCTAGCATCGGGTCAATCGTGACCGGCGTGCCGGTAACAGTTGCACTCAAGTTGGTGATGCCGCCTTCAATGATGCTGAAGCTGTCGGTGGTCAGGCTGGAAACGCTGGTGCCCGCGGGACTGTGAAATGGGTGCCCGCCCTGGCGGACAGCCACGTTGGAGTCGCCGGTTGCGTCCGCGACGATGCTGTTTTCGATGATAACGGTGGCCGTGCCGGGTGCGTCCTGCACGCCTTTGCCGTGCAGCGCCAACGAATACACGTTGCCGCCGTGATTTGTGAAGTAGCCTGACACGCCGTTACCGGCAAGCGTGCTGTTAGCGATCAGCACGCCACCGTTCAGATTGAACAGCGCACCGCCAAGCCCCTGGCCGTTAGTTGTGGTGTCCGGTGAAGTGCCGCCCGTCGCCGAATTCTGAGTGAAGGTGCAGTTGACGATCGTCAGCGAGCCGGTGTGATTGAATACCGCGCCGCCCATGCCCGCGCCGCCGCCGCCCCAGCCGAACGCGGGGCCACCCGCTGCGCCGTTGCCTCCGCCGAAGCCGCCAACGCCTTCCATGCCGGCCCCTTGCGTTGACCCATAAGCGCCGGCGCCGCCGCCGCCGCCAAAGCCTCCATTCCCGCCGCCGCCGCCGCTGACCAATGCCAGGCCGAACTGGCCACCGCCGCCGCCGCCAAAACCGCCGGAGCCTCCAATCCTGCCTTGAATTGCCGCGTAGCCCCCGCCCCCTACACCGCCACCTCCAGCCGCCAAACTTCCGCCGCCGCCAAAGGAGCCACTGGCCCCCGGGGCCGAGCCCGTGGTGCCGGGATCGCCGCCGCCGTTGACGCCTGCCGTTGTTGTTCCGTTATCTCCGGGCCGAAAGCCCCCGCCACCGGCAGTCACGAAGCCCGTGGCGCTGTTCAAGCCATTACCGCCGAACGGGCTGAAGGCATGCGGAGCGGCGCCCGTGAAGTGCGTGTCCACGAATCCCCCGCCCCTGATGAGCGTCTGGTTGCCATCGACCCCAGCACCGCCGATGCCGCCGCCGCCTCCTCCTCGGCTATCGCTTTGCCCGGTCAATCGCGCAGGTCCGGTGCCGCCCACTGCGCTGTTTGAAACCATGAGACAGGAGTGGAGAACAAGCTGCCCCTGGTTGAACACAGCCCCGCCCGCGCCCAGTCCGCCGCCTCCGCATCCACCTGCGGTCGTCCCCGACGAATTGAACTGGGCCTGTCCCCCGTTACCGCCTCGGGCGAGGCCGTTGCGCAGCGTGAGATTGCGCAGCGTCAGGTTACCTGCGCTGACGGCGACCTTGCCAGTGCCGCCGGTGTGAAACGGCCCCATCACGAAGAACAGGCGGAAGTTGGGCGTGCCGCCGGCGCTGCTGCGCTCAATAATCGCGCCGTTGCCCTCGATGACGATGTCGCTGGTGATCGGTGGCAGTCCGGTTGGGCCATACCAGTAATTGTTGGGCGAGCTGATCGTGTACGTATTTGCGCCCAGCACAATCGTATCCGCACCCGCCGTATTGTTCGCCGCAATGATGGCTTCGGGCAGGCTGATTAGACCGTCCGTCCCGGGCAAGCTGGCAATGTTCAGCGTGGCCGGATCATATAGCCCCGTGCGGCCGTTGGGGTCCTCGGGGATAGACGCGGCGCCCGGCACGTCAATTACCATGCTGGTCGTGGTGACAGTGATCGTAGCCGCGCTGAGGGTGCCGCACAGGCAAAGCGCGGCCAGCAGTGACAGTCGAGTCATGGATGTCCCTTGAAGTCGCGACAGTTTGCCGTGGAACAGCCCCGCGTGTCAACGCGGTGTGTTGTTGTGCGCCGCAACGGCACCCCGCCTTCACAGGCGGGGCTGTGTTGCCCGCCGCCTGAGTCGACGCACCGCCAGCAGGACCAGTGCACCTGACACGATCCAGGCATAGCCGCGCTGGTGGCTTGTGGTGCAGCCTTCGTCGTCGTCGCTGCCGCTTCCGGCATTGCCGGCCGCCTGGCCTGCTCTCAGAGTCACCGGATTGCGAGCGCGTGGGGGAGTCACAGTCGGCCTGACCTGCCGGGATGGGAAGCTGACAGAGGCCCAGCTCCTCTCTGACCGTGATGGAACCTTTACAGTTTCGGTCAAAGGGCATCAGCAGCAGGTCACTCTGGTCAAAGGTATCCCGATGATAATCAGCCCGAAGCCAGGTGGCTGATAAAAGCGGGGGGTATTCTCCTCCGGGATTGCCACCTGATTCCCCGGAGGGGATTCAGATGAAATACATCAAGGCCGCCTTCTCGTCCTGAGAAAGAATCTCGACCCGGTGCAGCGCATCCTCAAGAGTGGTGGCATCCAGAATCTGAGCGGTGGCATCGCGAACATCCTTCATCACCACCCGGATGCCGCAGGCATGTTCATCCACACACTCATCACACTTGTGGTAGGCGGTCTGGCTGACACATGGCAGAGGAGCCAGGGGGCCATCCAGCAGTCGAATCACCTGCCCGAAAGTGATCAGGCCGGGGGATCTTCCGAGCATGTATCCCCCATGTTTGCCTTTCTTGCTCTGGAGTATCCCGCTGTTTTTCAACTCCAGCAGAATCAGTTCGAGAAACTTTTTGGGGATGTTTTCTTTTTCAGCAATCTCGGAAATCAGGATCGGACCTTTTCCATAGGATTCCGCAAGACTGAGCAGGGCTTTCAGTGCATATTTGGTTTTTTTGGTCAGCATGAAAACAGACTTCAGGCGAACAACAGCTTGTAAATGAAGGGGATTGGGGCTTCCCCCGATCTTTATACCAGCAGCTCGAGGATCCCTTCGAGCTCCCGTTTCATCAGTGAGATTTCTCTCTGAAGCCCCTCGGGAGTCGTTTCGACTTCGATTCCGGTCGCGAGTTTCTTTTCGGCTCCCTCGAGGGTGTATCCCTGGTTGTACAGCAGGTCGATGATCTGAAACAGAATTTCGAGGTCATTGCGCGAATACTTGCGCTGATTCCCTCCCACACGGCGCGGGCGTAGACGGCTGAATTTGGTTTCCCAGTAGCGCAGCACATGTGGTTCAACACCGGTGTATTCGCTGACCTCGCTGATCGAGTAGTACACCTTATCCGGGATATCCGCTCGCATTCTCACCATGTTCCTGCATTCCTTACCCTTCGATTTGATGACTGAAAAAGACAAACGACACTATGGGCGATCCCGGAACGAACTCCATCCCTCGCACCCTGAAATTGAAACCATTCCATGTCCTCACTGGAAGATTACACCAAAAACCGAACCAGGGTCTAACCCTCTTTTCCCATCGGGATAGAGATAGAAACTGGAAAGAGGTATTTTTATGTTCCATGCAGACAGCCACCCTGCCTGAAATCAGTGTTGTGATCCCGGCTCTCAATGAGGTTGAGAACCTCGATACCTTGTTTGCCAGCCTGACCCGAACTCTGGATTCCCTCGAGCGGCCTTATGAAATTATTGTGGTCGATGATGGCAGCACCGATGGAACCTTTGAAAAGGTGGTGGAGCATTCGAAGCACAACCCCAGGATTCGGGGAGCGAAGCTGAGGCGCAACTATGGGAAATCCAGCGCTCTTGCCAGCGGATTCGATCTGGCCATTGGCTCGATTGTCCTGACACTCGATGCCGACAATCAGGATGACCCCACTGAGATTCCACGCTTCCTTGAAAAGCTCGAGCAGGGATACGATCTGGTTTCCGGCTGGAAACGGAACCGGCAGGATCCCGGCACCCGTGTCCATGCCTCCCACCTGTTCAACGGGGTCATTCGGATGCTTACCGGAATCCGGCTGCATGATTTCAACTGCGGCTTCAAAGCCTGCCGTGCTGAGGTGGTCAAAACAGTTCCCTTATATGGCGAATGGCACCGTTTCATTCCGGTCCTTGCTGCTGACCTTGGCTTCCGTGTCACCGAAGTGGAGGTTCACCACCAGCCCCGCACCCATGGAAAATCACGGTATGGCCTTGAACGCTATTTCCGTGGCTTTGCCGATTGCCTGTCCCTGATGGTTTTATCGCGATATGCCGAACGCCCCGGGCATCTGTTCATGGGGATCGGTTTTTCACTCTTCCTGTTCGGGCTGGTGCTGGTGGGATTGATGCTGCTGTTTCAGGCCAGCTCGAAGGGATGGTTTTTCTTCGGGCTTTTCAGTGTGATGTCCCTGCAGTTCATTCTCATCGGCATGATCGCGGAACTTCTGGTCAGCCGGATCGGCCTGAGGCGCCACCGCAATGCAATTCGGGAAACAGTGGGGTTTCCAAAGGATTCCGAACCGAATGATCTGGGGTGATTTTCAGCAGGTCAGGTTTCAGAGGCTTTGCGCCGGCCGAGATTGACCAGCTCAGCGAGCATTTCATCCTCTGTCCGGATGATACCGGCCTGCATCTGGATGAAACGTTTCGCCAGCAGGAGCGACACCATGTCTTCTTCAAGCCCGGGTTCCCCGGCTGCCACCAGTTTATCGGATACCGATTCCGGAGCTGAAGGGGTGAGGTTCTCGCTTGCAGGAACTGCCGCAGGCTGGGAGAGGCGGTTCGCAATGCCCTCGACCTGCTGCACATTCCTCTGGATTCCAGGAAGAATGGATGAGATGGATTGAATCATGAGTTTATCGATCCTGTAAATCATTGTGAGGCAACATAATTTAGATTTCAATCATTTCTTGTGGAGGTTCCTGCGAATGTTTTATTGGAGTGGCCTGAAAAATTGCCAGATTCTAGCCCTTTTTATGCTGTTTTTCCTGGCTCTCGCTCAAGCTCAGGATTCGCCACAACCTTCGGGGAAGGTTTCGGTCCTGGATTTCGGGGCGGTTGGGGATGGGCTGGCTGACAATACGCAGGCATTTCAGGCCGCCCTGAACAGTGGGGGAGAAGCCGGAGGTGGAGTGGTGCAGGTGCCGGTCGGGAAGTTTCTGATCAAGGGCCACCTTGTCATTCCAAGGAATGTCACACTCGAAGGGGCCTGGCGTGCACCGCAGCGTGGAGTTCCTGTGGATGGGGGAACCACACTTCTGGCAGTGGAAGACAAAGGAAATCCGGATGGAACTCCCTTCATCACCCTTCGGACTGGGGCAACCCTCTCAGGCATATCGGTTTTCTACCCGGAACAGATCATCGCCGATCCGCCTCATGCCTACCCATGGACCATCCAGTCCAATTCCGAAGGGGATCCAGTCGATCCAGGCAGTGTCGACAATTGCTCGATTCTCAATGTCACTCTGATCAATCCATACCAGGCGGTGGATTTCGGCACCCATGTCACCGGCAGGCACTGGATTCAGGGGCTGTATGCCCAGGCGCTCTATCGGGGGCTGTTCATCGACAAGTGTTATGATGTCGGTCGGATTGAAAATATCCACTTCTGGCCTTTCTGGGATGTCAATCCCAACAGCCCTCTGTGGAAATTCACCGGCCGGGAAGGAACCGCCTTTCTCATCGGGCGGACCGATGGAGAAATGGCCTTCAACCTGTTCTCGATTTTCTACAACAAAGGGATGCACTTCGTGAATCGGGGTTCACAGCCGGGTTCGGGGGTTTATACCCACTGCTATATGGATATTTCTCCCTGTGCGGTCCAGGTGGATGCAGTGATGGAAAATGCCGGCATCTCCTTTGTGAACGGGATGTTCATGTCAACAGTCCGGGTTGGAAAACACAACCCCGGCCAGGTCAAATTTACCGGCTGTGGTTTCTGGGCCACACAGGAGTGCACCTCCCATGCCATTCTCGATGGGCTGGGAGCTGTCTTTTTCGAGTCCTGCCATTTCAGCAACTGGGACCGGACAAAACAGGGAGAAGCCTGCATCACTGCAGAAAACCGCCGCCTGGTTGTCACCGGGTGCGAGTTCTCAACACAGAATGATGAAGACTGGAAAATCCGGCTCGGAAAAGGGGTCCGCTCGGCGGTTATCCAGGGGAATCTGATGCCGGGCAGTGAGGGTATTCTGAACATGTCTCTTCCCAATGCCGATGTTCAGATTGAGGGAAATTCTGTTGAAAAGCACACCGGTTTTCTGGGCGACTGGCTGCTCCTGGGTGGTTTTCCAAATCCAGCCATTGAATCCTCATCGCCAGAAATTTTGAACCGTGCGGGTTTGACAACCGATTACCTGCAGGCAATGGGCGGTGAATCGAAGGCTGTCCTCGCCCCACAAACCTCTGTTTCTTTTCTGGATATCGACAATGTCACCCGGGAGGTAACATCACGGCCTGCTGCAGGCGGACGGGACCATCGCATCAACCTGAAAAATCCACTGCAGTCCCGCCCGCGTGTCACCTATGCCTTTACCTGGATTGAGTCGGCCACCGAAACCGAGGCGGTTTTCTTTTTTGGTTCGAATGATTCGGCAAGGGTCTGGCTGAATGGCAAACTGATTCATGAAGCCCTGGCACCCGGTGGCCGCCCCTGCCTGGTGGGAAATGATTCCTTTACCGGCCAGCTGAAAAAAGGCTGGAACCCTCTGCTGGTTAAAGTTGAAGATGGAGGGGGTCATGCCTGGGAATTTACAATCGAAGGATACGATTCCTCAGGAAAGCCTCTGGCATGTCGCAGCCGGAGGGAATAAGGCTCCGGGAATCATGATCTCGATCGCGGAAGGAAGCACCAGCTCCGGAAACACTCCATAAACCCTGTTCCGGTGTGTTACGATGCCGTGCTATGCCTGCGGAGCTTCCCAGTCTTCATGCAATTTACCGCCTGCTGCGAAAACAATTCGGGCATCGTGACTGGTGGCCGGGAGAAACCCCTCTCGAAGTCATTGTTGGAGCGATTCTGACTCAGAACACCGCCTGGAAGAATGTCGAAAAAGCGATAGGAAAGCTCAAGGAAGAAAAACTCCTTTCCATCCCACGCCTGCGCGAGATCGATGAACAGATACTGGCCGGCTGTCTGCGCTCCTCAGGCTACTACAACCAGAAGGCGAAAAAGATCAAGGCCTTCATCGCTTTCCTGGATGAGAATTACCACGGCAGCCTGTCCCAGATGAAAAAAGCGCCACTCGAACGGCTTCGTCATGAGCTCCTGCAGGTTCATGGGATCGGTCCGGAGACAGCGGACAGCATCCTCCTGTATGCCCTCGAGAAACCGATTTTTGTGATTGATGCCTACACACGGCGCATCTTCACACGGCACTTTTATTTTTCAAGTGAGCCTTCGTATGCCCAGGCTCAGGATTTTTTTCAGGCACACTGCCCGGAAGATATCGCGCTTTATAATGATTACCACGCCCAGATTGTGGCCTGCGGGAACCGTTACTGCAAACCAACTCCCCGCTGTGAGGGATGCCCGCTCGAGCACCTGCCCCATCGGGTCGAAACAAAGTATACAAAAACAGGAGAAAAGCCATGACCGAATTTCAGGGAAAGGTACGCCTTCAGGATGCTGTTCTGGCCAATATGGTCACCCTGTCAGCGATTCTGGAGTACCTCGATCAGATGCATCCGGGGGCTAAAGATATCATCGACCGCCGTGCGGTTGAAATCGCGCACAACCTCAAGGCCTCCCAGCCTTCTTTTTCAGATCAGGATGCGGATCATGGACAGGATTGAGGAATTCCAAGCCAAGCGCCAACGGCTTCTGGGGCTGCTGGATCGCCACCAGCTGGCGGCTGTGGTGCTTACACGGCGCAGCAACTTCTCCTGGCTGACCTGTGGTGGGCAGAACTATGTGGGGACAGCGACCGAAATGGGGGTGGGCAGCCTGGTGGTTACTCATGATCAGGTCTGCCTGCTCTCAAGCAACACCTAGAATGCACGCCTGCTCGAAGAGGAGTGCCGGGACCTTCCACTGAAACCCATGGTCCTCGAATGGCCCACCGAAGGAGCCGGCAGAGAAAAAGCATTGCAGCAATTCCGCCTTAACGGTCCAGTCGGTGCCGATTCAGGAATCGCCGATATCGATCTGAGCCGTGAGCTGATGCTTCAGCGTCGGCCTTTGCTTTCCGGTGAAATCGCACGATATCGGTCCCTTGGCCGGGATGCCGGATCGGTCATGAACCGTGCAGCTCTGGCGCTCAGGCCCGGAATGAGCGAACTGGCAGCCGCTTCCCTCCTGGTTGGAGCGGCACTTGAAATGGGCATTGAAGCCACTGTGCGCCTGGTGGCTTTCGATGAACGCATCGACCGTTACCGGCATCCCATCCCGACATCGAAAACTCTATCCCGCCGCGCCCTGCTGGTGCTCGGAGCACGGCGCCATGGCCTCATCACAAGCCTGTCACGCATGGTCAGCTTTGGAAAAGTTTCGAATGAACTCCGTCATAAACAGGAAGCGGTTTGCCGGGTTGATACTGTGCTGAACCTTGCCAGCACCCCGGGCACACCCCTTTCGGAGGTCCTGCAGCAGGGAATCGAGCAGTATGCGCTGGAAGGATTTTCTGATGAATGGCATCACCACCACCAGGGTGGCCTGACCGGTTATGAAGGACGGGATGTTCGAGCCACGCCGGATGCTCTGGATCTCATTCAAGCACCCGATGCAGTCGCCTGGAATCCAAGCATCACCGGTGTCAAATCCGAGGATACTTTCCTGGTCAGAGATAAGGGTGTTGAAAACCTGACCCTGTCAGAGGACTGGCCACAGATTACCTCATCGACTTCTCTGGGAACTCTGGCGCGCCCGGATATTCTGGAAAGGTGATGCGAAAAGTGGACCCTTTCCCGGGGTTGGACTCCACCTCGATGCCTGCTCCCATGCTCCTGGCCAATTGGCGGGTAATGAATAACCCCAGCCCTTTTCCCGGCCCCATGGACTGACCCGGGCTGCTGCCGCTGCCACCGCGTTCAAAGAGATGCTCCAGCATTTCTGAAGGAATCCCGCAGCCGGTATCGGCAACCATCAGGCTCATCTGATTCTCATTCTTTTCGAGCACTATTCTGACATGTCCCGCTTCGGGTGTGTGGTTCAGGGCATTGGTGAGGAGGTTGTCCAGAATCCGGCCAACAGAACCTTGAGGCCCCCTGGCAAGGACAGGGAAAGGAGGATGAGAGGCCTCCAGCTGAATCCCTTTCATCAAAGCGGCCCCGGAAAAGCGATCCACTGCATCCAGTATCTCCCGGTTCAAATCGATCTCCGTGTCCTGCCCTCGTGGCGAGTGGATTCCCAGCCATTCGAGCAGGTTGTCAGCCATCATCTGAAGCTGGGAGCAATTGCTTCGGATTGACTGAAGCGACTGTTCCTGAGGAGCACCCTGAATTTTTCGTTCCAGCAGAGCCACTGTTGTCAGGATTCGTGTCAGCAGAGATCGAGTGTCATGGTGGAAGTCTTCAAAAACTTCTTTCAGGGAGTCATCGATCCGCTGGCGGTCACACAGCGGCCTGCTTTGATCTGAATCGGATTCAGGCGCCGCTACCATGTTTTCGTAAAAGGATCGCCCACATGGGACCGGCTCTGTGTGGTGTCGGATGTCCACCGAGTAGGCAAATCCTCCTCGAAAATCTTCTCAGCCAGGCCGCTGGAGTGGCGTGCGATCGCTTCGAATATTTTATGGGCGATGATGAGATTTCCGAGGCGGTTGGCATGGACTCCATCATAGTGGATGAACCAGTCCGGTCCCGCCTCAGCCGACCAGACATCGGCCAGGATGCAGTCATATTCGGCTGCCAGGCCACGAATGCAGTCATTATAGCGAAGGGTGAGCTCCACACTGCCCTTGTCATAAGGCGGAAAACTTTTCCATCCAGTCATGTAATACACAGTGGTCAGCACAGTGACCGGAGAGCAGGCTTTGCGGACTTCTTCAATAATCGTGGCCATGTCGGCGCGGAAGTCGCTCAGGGGCATTCCCGCACGCATGTCATTAAGCCCATAGGCCAGGATGAACAGGTCTGGCTGGTTGTCGATGACATCTTTCCGGTATCGTTCCATGGCACTCGGCTTGCGTGAGTCGGCGTATCCCGGGCTGCGTGGGGAAATGGCATTTGCCCCAATGCCCTTATTGATAGACTCGATCGGTTCACCCTGGCATTCCGAGATAAGACGAGCCAGGATATCGGCATAACGGTCTTCAGTCTTCGGCAGCCAGGGTCCTCCCTCGACTGTGCTCTCTCCCAGAATGACCAGCCGTTTGTAAGGGGTTTTCCGGTAATCCTTTGGATGTTCCATGTGAGTATCCTCCTTCATCAGGCTTGCGGGTGAACAACAATCTTCATTCCCTGGCGGGACTCCATGGCCGCGAAGGCTTCATGGATGCGCGACAGCGGGAAGTGATGTGTGATGATCGGTTCGGTTCGCACAGATCCATTTTCCAGCAGGCGGACAGCGATTTCATGGTGGCGCGGCACGCAGCCATGCGAGCCGGTCACAAAGCATTCCTTGTAATGAATTGTGTTGGAGAGCACACTCATCGGGCGAGTTCCCTTAGGGAGTCCGCCGAACAGGTTGACATACCCACGATGGGACACCATCTCGATGGCCTGTTCATGTGCTTCGACCGATCCGGAGGTGGTCACGACAATATTGGGACCCTCTCCACCGGTTTCCTCCCGGCAGCGCTGGACCACATCCTCATCTTCGGTGCAGATATACACATCCGCATTATAGGCTCTGGCGATTTCGAGGCGTTTGCGGCTGCGTTGAATGGCGATGACCTTGACTGCCCCCATCACCCGCGCCAGGTCGATCATCATGCAGCCGATCGGCCCAAGCCCCATGATGGCCACTGTCCTGCCGATGGACATGTTCACAATCTCGAGGCCATTGATGGCGCACCCCAGGGGTTCCGCCAGCGAGGCGGTATCAAAGGTGATCTTATCCGAAAAGGGGGTGACAGGCCCTTCCTCAAGCAGCAGCCGGGGCAGTTTCATGTACTGGGCGAAGGCACCCGGGATCTGATAACCCACCGCATAATTGATCGCGCAGTTATTGCCCAATCCATTCCGGCACCACCAGCATTGGCCGCACGGAACATCCGCACCGATCGCCACACGGTCTCCCTCTTTCACCCGGGTGACATTCTCCCCCACCTTGACCACCACACCGCTGGTTTCATGCCCGATTATCGCTGGTGGAACCACGCGCGGATTGCCATGGCGAAATATGCGGATATCGGATCCGCACACAGAAACCGATTCGACCCGCAACAAGGCGGAGTCTGCATCGATCTCCGGAGTGGGGAGCTCTTTGAGGGTCAACTGGTTGAGGTCTTCAAGAACAGCAGCAAGCATCTGGATGATCCTTTCCGGGTTAATTTGTTTGATCGGGAGTTATGAGAACCTTTGAAAAAAATTCTGTGCGATCGCGCATCATGGAAAATGCCCCGGCTCCCGCATTCAGTGCGATTCGATGAGTAACAAGTTTCGAGAGATGGATCCGATGTGAAGCCAGCGCTTCAAGAACATCGCTCCAGTCATTCCGGTTGCCGGTGTGGCTGTATTCGGAGTTCCAGGTCCCGCAGATGCGGACCTCGCGTCGCATCACCTGTGAAATCAGTTCCATCGGAAGAGTGACATCCCCGGATGGATTACCGAGCAGGACCACCCTCCCGCCGCGGGCAGCCGCAGCGAGGGCTTGAAGGGTTGTGGGAGGACATCCAGCCGCCTCGATCGCCAGATCGACTCCGCGATTGCCAGTGAGGTGGTTGAGAACCGACAGAGGATCCTCCATGCGAGAGTCAAAGACATGCTCAAATCCCAGATCATGCGCCAGGGCCAGCTTTTCCGGAATGATATCGAATAAAATGACCTGCGAAGTTCCCAGTGTCCGAACCCACTGGGCAGCCATCACCCCGATCGGCCCGGCGCCGAAAATCACCACACTCTCCCCGATGCCGGTCCCACCTCCACAACGCACCGCATGTAGCGCCACTGCCGCCGGTTCGGTCATCGAAGCCTCTTCGAGAGACACCCCCGGCGGGACTTTCAGCAGGTTTCTCTCCGGGGCGATGACATATTCTGCAAACCCCCCATCGCTGCGTGAACCGAGGTAATCATAATCATGGCACATGACATACTTTCCCTGCTCGCAGGCAGCGCATCTTCCGCACCACAGCAAAGGAAAGACAGCCACCGGATCGCCAACCTGAAAACGGGTGACTCCCTCGCCCAGTTCTTCCACCACTCCGGCAAATTCATGCCCTGGTATGGTTGGAAAGCGATAGGTTCCTTTGACAAACACCCTCGGGATATCGGATCCGCACACCCCGCAGAAGGCGATCCGAACCTTCACTTCACCCCAAGCAGGGCTGGGCTGAGGAACCTCCTCGTATCGCAGATCGCCAACTGAGTGCAGCACCAGCGCGTGCATCCGATCCCCTCGATTTTTCATGACCGATCCGCCATGCCCTTTCCCGCGGGTTTGAGCCCCAATTGAATGGAATCAAGCGTCTTAAGGTAATTTTCCCTGAGTGACCCCTCAGGATGGAAGAGGCTGCTGGTCCCCGCAACAAGGATGTCGGCGCCAGATGCCACCATGCGGGGGAT